>OLQH01000004.1_pt1 | contig 269482 bp, 239 predicted proteins | sample 1672671 | NCBI WGS metagenome assembly OLQH01 (sample SAMEA3136712, study PRJEB25190) | human gut metagenome | reverse complement strand
GACGTTTATTCAGCTGCATTCTGTTGATTCTCTCAAGAACTCCTATTCCGTCTATAGTCGGCAGCACCAAATCCATTACCAAAACATCTACGTCATTATTCTTTATTAAACTTGCTACTTCTAATCCATCATGTACACATCCTACAACATCTATCTTTGCAGACTGTCTCAAATATAAGCACAATCCATCTGCAAAATCTTTGTCGAAATCTGCTACTGCTACTTTAATTTTTTGATTAATTTCCATTTCTTTTCTCCCTATATTGATAATTTAAAATTAATTCACCATTATATGGCAATAACAAATAATTATATAAAATACTTTTATTATACTTAAAACGATTTTATTCTTAGTTAAAAAATAATTAAAGCAGTAACACAATTGTAAGATTATTGACATAATATGGCAACATTTGATATTCAAATTATAGTAACTTTCTTTTATCTTGTCAACCCATTCGACAAAATATTTACAAAAAATCAGCTATTCTGTAAATAAATATAAATTTCTATTATTTCAAAGATAAAAAATTTTATATTTTGCACTAAAAAAATTAAGAGAAAAAAATATACAAATTGGATATAAAAACTATATTACAAGTATTGCTAAAAAAATATGCTTACTATCTGATTATTTATTAATAAATAATCAGATAGTAAGCATATTAAAACATTAAATATTAAAAACTATTTACAATATTTTTAAAAGTATTTCCGCGCTCCTCAAAATTTTTAAATAAATCAAAACTTGCGCAAGCAGGAGAAAGAATAACAACGTCCCCAGCTTCTGCAATTTCCTTAGCCTTCTTAACAGCGTCTTCAAAAAGAGAACACTTATAAATTGGAATATTATTTTCATTATAATTTTGAGCTGATTTTACTGCGTCTTCAATTTTATCTGCTGTAAAACCACATAAAACCAAACTTTTAACCTTATTATTCACAACAGAACCAAACTCTTCAAAAGGTATCTTTTTATCATAGCCTCCTGCGATTAAAACAACTTTTTTATCAAAAGAATTTAACCCCGCAGTAGTTCTAGCAGGCGAGCTGGCAATAGAATCATTATAATATTTAACTCCGTTAAGTTCTCTAACAAATTCTATTCTATGCGGGACTCCAACAAATTCTTTTGCAGTTTTTCTGATAATATCATCTGAAACTAACCCATCAACCGCAGCGATAGCAGCCATATAATTTTCTACATTATGCATTCCAGGAATATATATATCTTCTACACTTAAAATTTCGCGTTCTATATGGCCGTCATTATAAAAAGATATTATCATATCATCATTCAAACAATAGCCATTATTTAATCTATTTTTGCGGCTGAAGTAAATTCCATTTGCAGTTTCATTATTAAATTCTCTTGTGATATCATTATCATAATTGAGTACTACTTTTCCATCACTGCCCTGATTTAAAAATATTGTTTTTTTAGCACTAATATATTCATCAAAATCAGTATGCCAATCTAAATGATTTGGAGTAATATTTGTGACAACAGCAATTTTGGGACTCATTTTCATTGTTTGCAGTTGAAAACTGGATAATTCAACAACAACTTTATCATTATGTTTTATTTTTTCAACCTCACCAATAAGCGGTGATCCAATATTTCCTCCCAAATAACAATTATAACCGCCTCGTTTAAGCATTTCATAAATAAGACTTGTGGTAGTGGTTTTACCGTCACTTCCAGTAACGGCTATAATATCAGCCGGACAGAGTTCAAAAAACAGTTCCATTTCAGAAGTAAGTTCTGCGCCATTTTGAACCGCTTTGCTAAGAGCAGGCACGTCAAACCTTATACCTGGAGTTTTAAATATAACTTTTATATCATCATCAATTTTATCAAGATATGAATCTCCTAAAATAAAAGAAACTCCCAAAGCAGATAACTCACTGTAAGTATCACCAAGCTGTTCTTTAGTTCTTCTATCATATGCTGTCACTTTTGAGCCCATACCAACCAAAAATTTTATAAGTGGAACATTGCTGACTCCAATTCCCACAACAGCAACAGGCTTCCCATTGACCTTTTTTTTAAAATTCTCAATAGGAACTGAATACTCATTAACCTCCATTTTAAATCCTCCAATACGATATTAATATTCGCGCTCAAAAACTAGGGGCAGACAAAGTCTTGTCCGCCCCTAATGATTTAAACTAATAAAGCTTATGCTTCAGGCTCTTCATTAACATCTTCAGATGCCTTCTTCTCAGAATCTTCGCTAACTTCTGCAGAATCAAGAATGTCTCCTAATGTAAAGCTTGTTTCCTCAATATAAGAATTAGGTAAAACTTCTTCATTTGAATCACTGTCAGCAGTTACATCAGATGCTGAATCGGTCATAAGAGCTTTCATTGAAAGACCAATCTGCTTTGTATCGTCATTAATTTCAACGATTTCACAATCCACAACATCACCAATAGCCAACACATCTGAAGGTTTGTTGATTCTTTCATTTGAAATCTGAGAAATATGAATCAGACCATCTACATATTCAGCCACTTCAGCAAAAGCACCAAATGGAAGAATTCTAACAATCTTAGCCTGAATCTTATCTCCTACATGCAGATCCTTAACAGCTTTAACCCAAGGGCTGTCTTCTTCCTTCTTGTATCCTAAAGAAACTTTACCCTTATCTTTGTCAAGATCCTTAATATAAACTTCAAGCTCCTGTCCAACACTAACTATTTCAGACGGGTGTTTAATTCTATTCCAAGATAACTCTGAAATATGAACCAAACCATCAACGCCGCCAATATCTACAAAAGCACCGAAAGGTGTAATAGACTTTACAATACCGGTATATTTTTTGCCAATCTCAGCATCTTTCCAAAATTCAGCAGCTTTTTGCTCTTTGAGCTCTCTAACAAGAGAAATTCTGTTTTTATCTTTATCAAGTTCTTTAATATATACTTCAATTTCATCTCCAACTTTAACAACCTCAGAAGGATGAGAAATACGAATCGGAGAAAGTTCAGAAATATGAATTAATCCGTCAACACCACCCAAATCAATAAAAGCTCCAAACGATGTTAAAGACTTAACTATACCCTTATATTGTTTGCCTTCTTCTGCAGTTGCCCAAAATTCAGCAGACGCTTTATCGGCAGCTTCTTTTGCAACTGTCTTAATAGAGCCGACAACTCTCTGTCTTCCTCTTCTGTCAGTATCCATCTTAATAATTCTAAACTTCTGCTCTGTATTTAATAAAACGCCTAAGTCTGAAAGATAGTTCAATGCACATTCAGAAGCTGGTATAAATACACGAACTCCTTTTGCAATTGTAACAACACCGCCTCTAACCAACTCAACAACACGTCCTGAAAGCACTTCGTTGTTTTCAAAAGCAGCTTTAAGTTCTTCCATACCTTTAACAGCGTCAATTTTCTTTTTAGAAAGAGTAACGACACCATCTCTGTCGCTGACATGGACAATATAAACGTCAACCTCTTCACCAATCTTTACCAAATCATTAATATTATCATTAGGGTCATTAGTTAGTTCATCAAAAGGAATCACTCCGTCATACTTGCTTCCAATATCAACTTGAACCTCAGTTGGTGTGATACCGATTACAACGCCCTTTACTACCTCACCTGATTTCAGAGGCTTTAATGTTTCCTCTAGTGCCTCTGCAAAATTCATTTCATTTTCCGCCATGGTTAAATAGACCTCCTTGATTACCGACTCGGGAGTAGATGCTCCGGCGGTAATACCTACTTTCATTTTTTTGTTTAATAAATTATTATATTGTTTTTTTATTATTTTACTATTTTCAACATGAACAGTGTTTTCACATAATTCCTTACAAACTTCATAAAGTTTTAAAGTATTAGAACTGTTTTTACCTCCTACAACAAACATCATATCTACTCTAGCTGCCAACTCAGCTGCCGATTTTTGTCTTTCAGAGGTTGCACTACATATTGTATCAAAAAAATCGGCATTTGTAAAATGTTTTTTTAAAATTTCTTCAACTTTTTTAAATAATTGCCTTCTTATGGTAGTTTGCGCAACAACGGATATTGGAATATCCTTCAATTTTAACAGCATATCGTTTATATCATTCTCATCTGATATAATTATAGCTGAATTATTACACCACCCATTTATGCCAATAACTTCAGGATGTTCAGGATTACCTACAATAACTATTGTTCTGCCTTTATTTATGTATTCATCCAAAACAATCTTATGGATTTTTTTTACAAAAGGACAAGTAGCGTCAATCAATTTTATATTATTTTTTTTAAAATATTCTATATCTGATTTTGGTACGCCATGAGCTCTTATAATCACTCTTGAACCAAATGGAGCGTCACAAGGTTTTTCTATCGCTGATATACCCTTTTTTGCAAGGTCGTTTGTAACATCTGTATTATGGATCAGCATTCCATAGGTATATATTAAAGAATCATCCGCTAAATTGTTTTGACTTAGCTTATCTTTTTCACTTATACAATCATAAGCTATTTTGACAGCTCTATCAACGCCAAAACAAAAACCGGCATTTTTAGCTATTTCTATTTTCATATTATATTATCTCACTATATCTTTTTATAATATACATCATATCTGATTATTTAAAGGAATGTTAGACAGCTCAGATATTTTTGGCATAAGGAGCTTGTCTGTTATCTCCTGAAGCTCAGCTGAATTTAATTTCTCATCAAAATATGATGTCAACTCTATTGGCTTCCCTATCCGCACAATTAATTTACCAAAAGGTTTATACTCGCCTTCAATACCAATCGGCAAAATATTTGCCCGCGCCTTAACAGCAACCAGGGCAGCGCCCATTTTTCCTTTTCTTAAACGGTCTTTATGCGACCTTCCTCCTTCTGGGAAGATAGCTATATGCTTGCCGTCAGCAACAAGACTTATAGCAGTTCTCAGAGCTCCAAAATCTGATTTTCCGCGTTTTATAGGAAATGCTCCGAGAGCAGTAATAAGCTTTCCGAAAATTTTATTTTTGAATAATTCTTCTTTAGCCATAAATCCTATTTCAAAGGAAAATGCGGTTCCAACAAGCGGAGGATCAAGATTGCTTTTATGGTTAGCGCATATTATAAATCTCTCATCAACACTTGGAATATTTTCCTTTCCAACGAACTTTACTCTAAAAAAAACTTTAAAAAATGCATTAACGACAAATCTGCCAAATTTATATAATGTCATTGCATTTCTCCTCAACTAAAGATAAAATTTTATTTATTACTTCATCTATTGACATGTTAGTAGTGTCTAATAAAACGGCATCATCTGCCTGTTTTAACGGAGCGAAATCTCTTTCACTGTCATTTTTATCACGAAATAAAATTTCTTCTCTGACTGATTCAAAATTTGTTTCAGCCTTTTTTTCTATAAGTTCCTTATATCTTCGTCTCGCCCTTTCGTCAACATCAGCGGTTAAAAATATTTTCAGTTCCGCGTTTGGAAGAACATAAGTACCAATATCTCTGCCATCCATAACTACGCTGGATTTTTCAGCTAATTTACGTTGAATATCAACAAGTTTAAGTCTGACAGAAGGTATTGTTGCAACATTTGAAGCAGCAATCGAAACTTCAGGTTTTCTTATTTCTTTTGTAACGTCTTTTCCGTTTAAGAAAAATTTCTGTCCATGTTCGTCATTTTTTATTTCTATAGATATATTATTAATTATTCTCTGAAGTTCAGTTTCGCTCCTAGTATCCAATCCGGCCTTTATTGCAGCAAGACCAACGCTTCTATACATAGCGCCTGTATCAATATAAATATAATTTAACATTTTAGCAACAGACTTAGAAATTGTGCTCTTACCCGCACCGGCAGGTCCATCAATAGCAATTTTCATTTTTACCTCTTAATTAAAACATTTTATTTCTGATGCTCAGAACTATCTGATAGAGCATCAGATTTATTTAATAATTGACCTTTATTTATATTTTCTTTATACTCATAATCACTAATATTTTCTTCTGAATCTAAAACAAACAATTCTTTTAAAATGGAGCTGAATTCATCTAGATTATCATAAATATACTTATAGTCATAACCTGAATTCTGAGTAAAAATAACATTTACACCAAGTTCTGATGCAGCTTTTAATTTATCAAGTATATCAAAAGAACTATCAGTTATTAAAAGTTTAGCTTCAAGCTTTTTCAGAACGCCTTTCATTCCATCAAAACTGCTTATATCATCAAAATCCTTTACATTCAATAATGGAATTCCAAACTCAAGAGCCAACTCAATATCAAAATCAAAACCCGATGAAATTGGAACATACAAAGAATTTCTATCAAAAACCAAATCAGATATAGCTTTAACATTATATGGTTTTGAAAAAAATACTATATTACCGACAGTGTTATTTATCTTTGATGCAACACTTTCATAAGAATAATCAACATCACATTTTATATTAACTCTTTTCAAGTTAGAGCGTTCAAAAGGCAGTGTTGGTGGAATCAATTTAATCAATGGCAGTTTTAAATCCTCAGCGACATTTAATGCAACCAAAGACTCATCACTTTTGGGCGCATTAATTATGTCAACAACACAATTTATATTATTTTTATCAATAATACGGCAGAGACTCCTATAGCTCATTTTCCCAACAACCGCATTACCTTTCCCCAAAAAACCTGCATTTGAGAAAGATGAAAAATGAAATAAATAATTTGCATCCAATTTATCGAGAATGCGCGATGTTTCTCTTGCCAAATTACCACCGTCAGAGATTATAAGAAGCATGATTATTCTCCTGTTTTAGAATCGCTTTTATGCGCGTCATTGTCCACATGTTTATCAGGCTCATCATCAACAGGTTCAGAGCTGGACGGCGAGTAGTATTTATGTGTATCTCCATAAAACTCAGCATCTACATCCTCCGAAAGTTTTTCACCGCAATAAGGACAGTAAGAACAGTGATCTTTAACGCCCTTGCCGCATTTTGGACATTTAACAATTGCTTTATAACCGCCTAATTGATCGTCAAGTTCTTCAAGCATATCATTTAATTTATCAATTTCAGCACATTTATCTTTAACATTTTCATCAAGCGGTGTATGATTTTTATAGCTGATATATACTGCTTCACCAATCTGAGAATACAAATTTTTAATTGAATTACTAAGATCAAACATCGAATATTTTAACTTTGAATATTCAACAACTTCGCCGGACTTTTTAACCACAGTCTGCGCGGCAGACCCAACAGCACTCATTACATTTTCTAAAAAATCCATAAAAACAACTCCTTTATTAATATTTCAATAAAGTATTCCCCAAAAAGAATACTTTTAATATTACACATTAAATCTGAATAAAACAATATCTCCATCTTTCATTACATATTCTTTTCCTTCAGACCTCACTAAGCCCTTTTCCTTAGCGGCACTCATACTGCCGCAATTCATTAAATCATCAAAATGCACTACCTCAGCACGGATAAAACCGCGTTCAAAATCAGTGTGAATTTTTCCTGCTGCCTGCGGAGCTTTTGTTCCCTCTTTTATGGTCCATGCCCTTACTTCCGGCTTTCCTGCAGTAAGATAACTAATAAGTCCCAAAAGTTTATAACTCGCCTTTATTAATTTATCAAGTCCTGATTCAGCGGCACTAAGCTCATCCAAGAACATTTGCTTTTCATCCTTTTCAAGCCCAGCAATTTCTTCTTCTATCTTTGCTGAAATAACCATTACCTCAGCTTTATCAGATTTAGCATACTCTTTTATCTTATTAACAAATACATTAGTATCCTCATTTGCATAATCATCCTCAGCAACATTAGCAGCGTAAATTACTGGTTTCATCGTGAGCAGTGCGACATCTTCAAGCATATCTAACTCATCATCAGTCATATCCATAGAACGAGCTGTTTTACCACTTTCTAAATGCGCCTTTAATCTTTCATAAAAATCCTGATATGCAAGATACTTTTTCTCTCCGCCTCTTATAGACTTCATTATCTTGTCAATTCTTCTGTCAAGAATTTCTAAATCTGACATTATCAGTTCATAATTAATCGTCTCTATATCACGCACAGGATCCACACTTCCGTCAACATGTACAATATTACCATCTTCGAAAGCTCTGACAACATGAACAATAGCGTCAACCTCACGGATATTGGATAAAAACTTGTTCCCCAAACCTTCACCTTTGCTTGCACCTTTTACCAGTCCAGCAATATCAACAAATTCTATAACTGCATAAGTTGTTTTATCCGGATCATACATTTCAACCAACTTATCTATTCTCTCGTCAGGTACAAGAACTGTGCCGACATTTGGTTCTATAGTACAAAACGGATAATTTGCTGATTCTGCTCCTGCTTGTGTAATTGCATTAAATAGTGTGCTCTTACCAACGTTTGGTAATCCGACAATTCCAAGTTTCATCTGTATATCCTCTCTTTATGTGAAATTTCAAATCTATATGTATTATTAGACGTTTTAATTTAACTTAGCTTCAAAAAGATTAGCCAATTCTCTTGCTCTTTTTTCAATCAAATTCTCATCTTTTCCTTCTATCATTACTCTTACAAGAGGCTCCGTACCGGACGGTCTTATAAGGACTCTCCCGGTATCTTTAAACTCACTTTCAAGTGCTTCTATTGCTTGTTTAATCTCAGGAAACTTCATATAATTCTCTTCATTTTTAAGTTCATTTTTAACACTTGCATTTATTAAAACCTGAGGATAAACCTGCATAGCAGATGCTAATTCAGACAAACGTTTACCTGAATGCTTTAAAACAGAAACCAGTTGTATTCCTGTTACAAGTCCATCACCTGTAGTATTATGTTCAAGCAGTATAACATGACCCGACTGTTCTCCGCCAATCAAATGGTTATTTTTTAGCATTTCTTCAAGAACATATCGGTCTCCAACCTTAGTTCTTTTAATGTTAATTCCGTTTTCTTCACCCATAACAAAAAATCCTAGATTGCTCATTACAGTTGCAACAATTGTATTATCAGGTAATTTACCGTTTTTCTTCATATCAAGACCTATGACGGTCATAATTTTGTCTCCGTCAACTATATGACCGTTTTCGTCTACAGCTAAAACTCTGTCAGCGTCACCATCAAAGGCCAACCCTACATAAGCCCCGCATTCAGTAACAAAGGCAGCCAAATTTTCAAGATGTGTTGAACCGCAATTTTCATTTATGTTTATGCCATTTGGTGAATCATTAATAACGCAAACTTCTGCGCCAAGTTCTTCAAGTGCTTTTTTAGCTGTAACTGAAGAAGCACCGTTTGCACAGTCTATAGCAATTTTTATTCCATCAAAAACAGTGTCACAAGTTGTTTCTGCAAATTTGATATATTTATCAACTAAAGAATCATCGATAGTAATATGTCCGATATTCTTGCCTATCGGCGACTCAATTTTTTCAGAATTATCAAGAATAATTGATTCTATTCTATTTTCAATTTCATCGCTGAGTTTATATCCGGAACCGCTGAAATATTTAATTCCATTATGTTCAAAAGGATTATGCGATGCGGATATCATAACTCCTGCGTCAAAACCTTCACTTCTAACAAGATGGGCAATAGCTGGAGTTGGAATAACTCCGGCAAGAACGGCTTCAGCACCAACACTGCATATACCTGCAACTAAGGCGGACTCTAAAATTCCACCTGATATTCTGGTATCCTTACCGACTAATATTCTAGGTTTATCACCGCAAGTTTCAGTCAAAACATAAGCACCGGCTTTACCGATTTTAAAAGCTAACTCAGGCGTTAACTCTCCGTCTTTGTTAGCAACTCCTCTTACACCATCAGTTCCAAATAATCTACCCATAACTATCCTCCAAAATATCAAATGCTTACTTAACATAAACAAAATGTATACAATAATTTCTTTAATTATTATACGCTAATGCAACAAATTTGTCAAACAATATTAAAAGTTTTCAGCCATCAATACCCGGTATTGCAGCTCTCAATTGCAGCTAAAGCAACTCGTATTCCATCCAATGCAGCGCTTATAATACCGCCCGCATATCCTGCGCCTTCCCCTGCCGGATACAATCCTTGAATACCAACAGACTCAAAATTACTATCCCTGGCAATCTTAACCGGCGCAGAAGTTCTCATTTCCACTCCGGTCATAATAGCTCCTCCTGATGCAAAACCTTTTATCTTATTATCAAAATATCTCAGTCCTTCACTTAATGTGACAGATATGAATTTAGGAAGGCATGAACGCAAATCTGATAATACTGTTTTACCAGTAAAACTAGGATTTACACTTTCCAGCTGACTGCTTTTTTTACCGGTCAAAAAATCTTTCGCAAGCTGCACCGGAGCCGAAAAATCACTGCCGCCTAATTTGAAAGCCATCGATTCGTATTTACGCTGAAATTCTATCCCAGCTAAAGGTGAGTTAGTTTCAAAGTCCTCAGGTCTTACTGAAACCACCAACGCGCTATTAGCATTTTCGGCATCTCTTTTATAATCGCTCATTCCGTTCACAACAAGTCTTTCATCTTCGGAAGAAGCATTAACAACATATCCACCGGGACACATACAGAACGAATAACAGCTTCTGTCTTTTCCATTATATACCAGCTTATAATCGGCCAGAGGCAATGACTTCCATTCTACTCCATATTGACTTCGACTTATAAATTCTTGCTTATGTTCAATTCTTACTCCGGCGGCAAACGGTTTTGCTTCGATTTTTACTCCTGCTTTATAAAGCATTTCATAGGTATCCCGGCTGCTGTGACCAATACTTAAAAACAACTTGTCACATTCGATGACTTTATCATTATTTAATTCAATTTCTGAAACTTTTCCGTTACGCATTTTTAATGAGGTTAAAGTTGTATTAAATTGAATTTCACATCCATTATCCAACAAATATTTTCTCATATTTATAAGCACGTTTCTAAGCTTATCAGTTCCAATATGTGGTTTTGACTTATATAAAATATCGTTAGGGGCACCGAACCGCACAAAAGTTTTTAAAATAAATCTCTGTCTCTTGTCTTTAATACCTGTATTGAGTTTACCGTCCGAAAAGGTTCCTGCTCCGCCCTCACCGAACTGCACATTTGATTCCGTATTCAATTTTCCCGAATTCCAAAATTCCTCAACAGACTTAACTCTTTCTTCAACCATGCCGCCGCGTTCAATTATAAGCGGTGGATTTCCGGATAATGTCAATATATACGCAGTGAACAGACCGCATGGTCCCATACCAACGACAACCGGACGTTTTTTAAACATTTTTTTACTTTCAACTTTTATTTCATCATTTTGAGATATTATTTGCAAATTGCTATTTGGTAATATCTTTGCACCATTATTTACTTCCGCTGCCACCGAGTAAATATATTTTATTGATTTTTTGTGCCTGGCGTCAATTGATTGACGGTATATATAAAAATTATCTGCATAAATGCATTGCTGCCGCACAAATTCCTGAGCGGCAAGCAAAACATCTTCAATTTTATGGTTAACAGGCATCTTTATATTATTAATTACTATTTGCACTTATTTTAACCTCCGACACATTATCAACCGTTTTAGCCCAAGACGGCAGCACCAATTTAGAAGTTATTTCATGTCCGTTTTCAAAGCTGGATAAAGTTACCGGTTCTGTCTGTATCTGCGAATAATTTTCTATAGAATTATTATCACCATAGATTTTAATCTCGCCCGGTTCACACTTTAAAGTAACACCCGACAAAGTGTAATCGGCATTCGGAACCACTTTAACCGATTTTACTTTATACAGCGGACACTCTGCCTGTATCACAGGAGTATTATTCCAAATCCATCTTTTATCTTTCTCGGTAAGTTCTTTTCCGTTTGAATCAAATAACTTAACCTGACAATCCTGCTTTAATTTACCGTCAATATAAGCGCTGTAATCAGTATTTATAAAATCAATATTAACACTGGCATATGAAACATTATCTATATTTGACTGTGCACCAAATACTCTGATTTTATCTTGTGACAGACTAATGTCACCGCTTACATAGCCATCCATCACATCACCGCTGTGAGTATATTTTATATCAACATCTTTATATTTGGTTGATTCAACATGAACGTCAACAGCAGACGGTGTAAAACTAACTATATCACCGAATTCTGAACTAACACTAAGGTTAACAGTTATAACTCCTTCGCTTGTCAGCTTAGATGCATTGACATCAGAAAAATCCAGTTTAGCAATAATATTACTGCTGTCAAATTTAGCAATAACTTTTCGGCTGCCCTCAATTTTCACAGACGAGGTTTGCACGGAAAGTTTCTCAATAGAATAACCACGATCACTGATTACCTGCTCGTTTACGGTAGTAATCGGAACATCTCTAAACGTCTTTTCGGTAGGCGCATCAATAATTATAATTATATAAGCCCAAAGCACAATGGCAATAATAAATGATAATATTTTCAGGAGAGTATTGTTAGCAAAAATTTTATTCAAGGCTACCTCTCCTTTCTTGTAAAAATATTTTTAAACATTCCGGGATTCTGCTTTTTAGAATAACTTCCAAGCAATTCTTCAAGTCTGCTCTTCATAGTTTCTTCGTTCAAACCTCTGGTCAGCAATCCTTTATAAGCGATTGAAATATTTCCTGTCTCCTCAGAAACAATGACTACTATTACATCCGCTTCCTCAGAAATTCCAATACCGGCACGGTGTCTTGTTCCAAGTTCAGATGTTATATGCGGATTTTGTGAAAGCGGCAAGACGCATGTTGCAAGAGCTATTCTGTTGTCTCTTATTATAACGGCACCGTCATGCAGAGGCGTGTTATGAACAAAAATATTTATTAAAAGTTCAGATGAAACCTCAGCGTCAATTTTAATACCTGAGCTTATCATAGAATCTATATCAGAACCATGTTCAATTACTATAAGTGCTCCCGTCTTGTCATTTGACATAGCTTGTGCAGCATGTGACACTTCTCTTATCATACTCAAAACGTTTGTATCGCTCTCAGAATCATTTGAAAACCAACCGCTGATTGATGTTTTACCTACTTGGTCAAGAGCACGCCTAAGTTCAGGCTGAAATATAACCACTAATGCAATAACGCCAATCTGTGCACATTTACTAAAGATATACGAGGTAACATGAAGATTAAATAGATAAACCACTTGAATGCCTACGATAATAAGAATAACACCTTTAAGCAGACGTGTTGTATGGCTGTCTCTGATAAACTTTAGTAAAATATATACCAAAACAGCGACAATTACAATATCTACCGCATCGGCAATTCTAAGCAAAGAAATCTGGTCTAATGCCGAGCTAAAGAAATTTGCTAACACAGAATTACCTCCGTTTCTGCCTGCAAAAACTGCAGACAAAATAATTTTTAATATGCCTTACCCCAATACACCATATGTTTAGCCGGTTTCCCACAACAAATACACACGTCACTAAGTTTTTCCTGTTCAAATGGTATGCAGCGTGATGTAGCTGTAGTATCCTCTTTTATTTTAAGCTCGCATTCTTCGTCACCGCACCACATAGCTTTAACAAAGCCGCCTTTTTCTGCTATAATATTTTTAAACTCATCATAAGTAACAGCAGAACTCGTTTTGCTTTCTCTATTTTCGAGAGCGGCGTCAAACATTTGCTGCTGTATCTTATCAAGCAGATTTTGTAATTCTGTTTCAACATTATCCAGCGAAACAAAAGTTTTTTCTCTGTTAACCCGATTAACTAAAACAACCTGATTATTTTCTATATCTTTAGGTCCCATCTCTATTCTGATAGGAACACCTCTCATCTCATATTCACTGAACTTCCATCCAGGAGACTTATCACTGTCATCAAACTCAACTCTAAAACTTTTCTTCAAACGTTCATAAAGCTCAGCTGTTTTTTCAAGAACGCCTTCTTTATGCATTGCTATAGGAATTATAACTGCTTGTATCGGTGCAATTCTAGGCGGAAGTTTTAAGCCTGCATCATCTCCATGAACCATTATAATAGCACCAATTATTCTTGTTGACACTCCCCATGAAGTCTGATGAACATACTGCTGTTCGTTATTCTCGTCAAGGTATTGAATCCCGAATGCTTTTGCAAATCCATCGCCAAAGTTATGACTGGTTCCTGACTGCAAAGCTTTACCATCATGCATCATACTTTCAATTGTAAATGTTTCGGTAGCACCGGCAAACTTTTCCCGTTCAGTTTTCTGTCCTTTAATTACCGGAATTGCTAATTCTTTTTCACAAATATCTGCATAGATATTGAGCATCATTCTAGTACGCTCTTCCGCTTCTGCTTGTGTGGCATGCGCGGTATGACCCTCTTGCCATAAAAATTCTGTGCTTCTCAAAAACGGCCTTGTAGTTTTCTCCCATCTTACTACACTGCACCACTGATTATACAATTTTGGCAAATCTCTATATGAACGTATCACATTTGAATAATGGTCACAAAACAAAGTTTCCGATGTCGGTCTTACGCACAAACGTTCAGGCAGTTCTTCATTTCCGCCATGTGTGACCCAAGCAACTTCTGGAGCAAATCCCTCAACATGATCCTTCTCACGCTGCAAAAGGCTTTCAGGAATAAACATAGGCATAGACACATTTTGAACTCCCGTTTCTTTAAACCTCTTATCCATTATTTTCTGAATATTTTCCCATATAGCATATCCGTAAGGCTGAATAACCATGCATCCTCTGACTCCTGAATAACTGCATAGTTCCGCCTTTTTAATAATATCAGTATACCACTGAGCAAAATCTTCGCTCATTGAAGTTATTTCTTCAACCATTTTCTTTTCTTTTGCCAAAATTACCAGTCCTTCCAAACAATATATTAGGTCAAAATATCTCATTTAAAACTTTCTGTATAAATAGTTTTTAAATAATTTTTTACAATTTAATTTCTAAATGAGCATACTACTATTTAGTATAAATGAAAACGATATTTGTGTCAAGGCTGGTCAAGAATTTTAATATTACAATAATGTTACCATAAGCTATTAGTCACTTTATTATTATCAGTTAATATTGGCATTAAATTATAACTCACCAAAAATGAATTTATGCATAAAATGCAGCGAGGTGATTACTGTGTGCGGAATAACTGGTTTTATAAACTATAAAAAAATTATTTCAGAGTCGGATAAAAACATTCTGTTTTCTATGGGAGAAACACTCAATAGGCGCGGTCCCGATGAAAAAGATGAATACTGTTCAAATTCTGTGGGATTAGCACATAGAAGGCTGTCAGTTATTGATATTAAAAATGGTCATCAGCCAATGATTAAAGAAAATAATAATAATACATATGTAATATGCTACAACGGAGAACTTTATAACACTAAAGAAATACGCAATAAGCTAATAAACTTAGGATATAATTTTAACGGTCACTCTGATACAGAAGTTTTATTGACTGCTTATATAGAATGGGGAAGTGACTGTGTAAAAGAATTTAATGGAATTTTTGCTTTCGTAATATATAATAAATTAACTGATTCTCTATTTTTTGCCCGGGACGGAGGCGGAGTTAAGCCATTTTTCTATTATAATAACGATTTTGAATTTATATTTGGCTCAGAAATAAAAGCACTGTTAAAGCATCCATCTGTGTCTTCCAATGTAGACAAATTTGGAATAGCTGAAATATTTTTAATTGGTCCCGGACGAACACCCGGCAAAACTGCATTTCACGATATCAAGGAATTAAAACCCGGATGGTGCGGAACTTTCTCAAAAAGTGAAGGGCTAAATTTATGGCAGTATTGGAAACTTAAAGCATATGAACATAAAGACAGTTTATCTGATACTATTTACACTCTCCGCTCTTTAATATATGATTCTATAAAACGACAGCTTGTATCTGATGTACCTCTGTGTACATTTTTATCTGGAGGATTGGACTCAAGTATCATATCGGCAGTTGCATCAGAAGAATTTAAAATTACAAACCGCGGCAGACTTAATACATACTCCGTGGACTATATTGAAAACGAAAAATATTTTGAGAATAATTACTACCAGCCATCAAACGATAATTATTATATAAATTTAATGAGTAATTTTATAGAATCAAAACACAACAATATTATTTTGGATAACGATTTAGTTGGCAACGCACTGCTGGACGCAACTCTAGCCCGCGACCTTCCAGGAATGGCGGACATTGAGTCCTCACTGTTATTATTCTGCAGTGAAGTGAAGAAAAACCATACTGTTGTATTGTCAGGAGAATGTGCCGATGAAATTTTCGGCGGTTATCCATGGTTTACAAACGAAGAAATGCTGGCACAGGCCGATTTCCCTTGGAGCGGAAATACAGAAATAAAAGCCAATTTAATTCAGGACAAATATTTGCAATTTGACCCAAAAGAATACGTGTTTAAACGATATAAAGATACAATAGATTCAGCGCCTAAAACTGGAAGTGAAACTCCATCTGACTCAAGAATAAAAGAAATTACCATGCTTAACATAAGTTGGTTTATGCAGACTTTGCTGTCACGCAAAGACCATGCGTCTATGTATAGCGGTCTTGAGGTCAGAGTTCCATTTTGTGACCTTAGAATAATTGAATACGCATACAATATTCCATGGGATATGAAAGGTTATGCAGGACGTGAAAAAGGTATTTTACGCAAAGCTTTCAGCGATATGCTGCCTGATGAAATTGTATATCGAAAGAAGAGTCCATACCCAAAAAGCTTTAATCCGGCATATACAAGAAATGTTGAAAATAAAATAAATAAAATTCTTTTAAATTATGACTCACCTATTTTAGAAATAGTAAAACCGGATAAACTGCAGGAACTGCTGGACACAAAAGCTAGTATGTTTTCAAAGCCTTGGTATGGGCAGCTAATGAACTATCCGCAGATATTAGCATATTTATATATGATAAATACTTGGCTTGATAAATATGCAATTAACATAATATAACGATATCTAAATAAAAAACAGACTAATATAAAAAAACAAATACCAAAACGTTATGTTTTGGTATTTATAATTTTTATTCATCCTTTTTTATACTATCCACATCTTTTACCACCCTATGACTTGTCGGAACCCACTTCACATCTTTAACCATAGCAACAAAGGCAATTGGCAGATATGTAAGCATATATAACGGGAAAGTAAATACATAAAGTATTTTCTTAGCTCTGGAAGTATATATTCTTTTACGCTCAGTTATAGCTGTTACTCCACCCATAAAGAAAAATATCCAATATACATTAAATAACGTAAATCCTAAAGAAAATAATACACCGGGCATTTCAGGCGACCTTATAACAGCGGCAAAAATCAATGCAAATATATTAAAAATTAAACCTATAACCATCATTAGTATTGCCGGCGCAACAGACATAAACATATCAAAACAAGCAAAACTGCCCTTAAATGTTCTCTTTAACAAGGTACCGCCATACTTAGCCAAAATCTGATAGTAACCTCTAACCCAGCGCATTCTTTGGATAAAAGACTGCTTTAACTCTGTAGGCTGTTCATCATAGAATACCGCGTCATTTGCATATCCGATTTTAACACCTTTCAAAACTTCACTAACAGTAAATTCTGTATCTTCGCTAAGAAGGTGACATCTCCATCCGCCTTCGGTTTCAACAATTTTTTTGCTTATTAAAAAACCTGTCCCTGTCACTGCGCAGGGAGTATTTAGTAACATTCTGGGATAATTCATATATTTAGCGTCTCTCAAAAAATATAGCGCATTACCGGCAGATACCCAATTTGTTCCGTAATTTTTGGAATTTCGATAGCTTGTTACAATATCATATCCATTATCAAAAACTTTATTCATTTCAAGCAAATAATCTTTGTCCAGAACATTATCAGCATCAAGAATTATAAAACCATCATAATCTTCTTCATTAAGCTTGTCTGAGGCAGTTTCAAAAAACCAGTCCAGTGCAAATCCTTTACCAACTTTAAGATTGTCATTTCTTTCATAAACTGTCGCTCCGGCTTTTCTAGCCGCTTCAGCAGTATTATCTGTGCAATTGTCGGCTATAACGTATACGCCTATTTTTTCTGAAGGATAGTTTTGTGCCAAAGCGCTCAGCACTAGTTCTCCAACAACGATACTCTCATCCCTTGCTGGTATAACAAAAGCATATTTATGTTCGGTTTTAGCAACAAATTTTTTCTGTTTCTTAAATAAAGCAACTACTAAATAAAAAAACTGATAAGCGTAACAAATTGTAAAAATAACTGATATAAGTAAATTAATTATAAAAATAACTTTCATATTCGGCTCCATTCCACTACAATTAGAAAGGAGAGGCAACAGAAACACCTCTCCTAATGTGTATAGTCGAAATATTTTAGATCACATTACGCGGCTTCATTACTTCTAACCTCATCTAATGTTCTAACAACGCTATGTTTGATAGGCTTCCACTCTACTTTCTTAAACAATGCTATTATAGCAATCGGCACATATGAAAGCATAAATACCGGGAATGTAAATAAGTATAACACTTTTTTATACCAAACACAATGAATTTGATCCCATTCTGTGATTGCAGTCAAAAGACCAAGTATAAAGAATAACCCATAAAAATTTACAAGAGTTTGAATAAGCGCCTGCACAAGAATAGCTGTCTCCGGAGCATCAGTAGCAATTGCTACCGGTATAGCTACAACATTTATAAGTACGCTCAATAGTGTAAGCAGCATCGCGGGCATAACTGTCATAAACATATCTAGACAAGAAAAACTGCCTTTCAAAACACCTTTTAATAACTTGCCGCCATAATTAGCAAAAACTTGATAGAAACCTTTTGCCCAGCGCAGACGCTGCGTGTATGACTGACTGAATTTTGTAGGCTGTTCATCATATAAAACGGCTTTGGAAGCATAACCAATCTTCATTCCTTTACTTACCGAATCACAAGTAAACTCAATATCCTCTGTGAGCAAATGATGTATCCATCCACCGTTTCCTTCAATCACATTTGCGCCAACCAAGAATCCTGTTCCTGAAATCGCACAACTTGTTCCCAACTGCATTCTAGAATTATTTAAATATCTTGCTTCTCTAAGGAACCATAAAGAGTATGCTGCTGAAATCCAATTACTGTCAAAATTCTTAGAGTTACGATAACTTGTAAGTATATCATATCCATTATCAAAAACCTTGTTCATTTCAGACACATAGTTAACGTCTAATATGTTATCAGCATCAAAAATCATATAGCCTTCATATCCCGCATCTTTATGGTCTCGATCTATTATCTTAAACAACCAATCCAAGGCATATCCTTTACCAACCTGAACTTTGTTGAATCTTTCATACACAATTGCCCCTGCTTCTCTGGCAACTTGTGCTGTATCATCAGTACAATTGTCAGCAATAACAAAGACGTCAAGCTTATCCTTAGGATAATTCTGTGATTTAATACTCGAAATCAACTGTCCTATTACGTCTCTTTCATTTCTAGCAGATATAACAGCGGCAAATTTATGCTCACGGACAGCTTTAAACTTTTGTTCACCCTTAAGAAGCCCAACAAATAAATAAAAAAATTGATAAGCATAACAAAGTGTAAACAAAATAGATATTACAGCATTAAAAATTATAATAGCTTTCATAAATAATCCCCTTTTAAATTCAAAGAATTAAAATTCACAGAATAAAATTTTCAGCTTAATAAAAATAATAAAACTTTTACAAGCCTTTCTCATATACTATATTAATTTATATTCTTAAAATATAAACAAATCATAAACAAATAGTAAATTTTTCATAAACGATATGTTATTTTACCTTTTCACTCGAAACCCGTCATAAATCATTCTCTTTTTAGTCAAAACTAACAATGAAAATTGATAAATTTTGTATACAATTTACTAATATCCAACTTTGTATCCAAATAGATTTCATCTGCTAAAATTGCTTGACAAATAAGCATACCATATCCATTCATTATTTTATTTCCATTTTTTTCAGCATATTTTAAAAATGCAGTTTTCTCAGGATTATAAATTAGATCAACAGCAAGCGCCTCATTATTGAGTTTATCTAAAAATGACAAATCTGTATAATCATATGATATTCCGCTCATCCCTAATGGTGTTGCATTTATAATCATATCACAATCATCAAGATAATTTTTAACATTTTTTGAATTAGAACTATCAAATTTAAGTGAAGTAACTTTATTTATTGACCCATTATCTTGAGCTGACATGACTCTCATACAAATAGCTTCAGCTTTCTGTACAGTTCTGTTTAAAATAATTATTTTAGAAGCCTCAAGCTGTGAAAACTTCAGCGCCAGCGTTGATACAACACCGCCTGCTCCTAAAATTATAATTTTTCTTCCTTTTACATTAAATCCATTTTGCCCTAAGTTCAAAGAAGTTATAAAACCGTTTGCATCAGTATTATATCCATATAATTTATTATCTTTTATTTTTACAGTATTAACAGCGCCAAACAACTCCGCTTCACTGTCAATTCCATCTAGGTATGGAATTATGTCAACTTTATGCGGCATTGTCAGGTTAAATCCGGTTACATTATTTTTTATTGCATTTTCTATATATTTATCTAGTTCATTTTTCTTAACTTTAACTTTTTCATATTCATAAGGAATTTTTAAAATATTTAATATACTGCCATGAACCTCAGGGGATTTACTATGTTCAATAGGGTCTCCGATTACATTAAGCTTAATTGTCATCTTCTTCCCTCATTTCATTAAGCAAATAATCTATAGCTAAAAGATAACCTCTGATTCCCAATCCACAAATTTGTCCTATACATCCGGATGCAGTAACAGATTTTTTCCTAAAATCGTCACGCTTATGTATGTTGCTTATATGAACCTCCACTGCAGGTAAATTTACAGCTTTAAGCGCGTCTAATATAGCATAACTGTAATGCGTATATGCCCCGGGATTAATTACTATTGCGTCACAGCTTCCCAACGCATGGTGAATAAAGTCGATTATTTCTCCTTCTCCATTACTTTGAAGAACGATAGCCTCGGCGCCTAAATTTTTAGCGTATTCTTCAATTGTGTTTTCCAAATCTGAATATGCCGTATTTCCATACACATCCGGTTCCCTGACGCCAAGCATATTTATATTAGGACCGTTTATTACCATTATTTTCATAACTCTATTTCCCCTTTCATATATATTCGTGATATATAAAAAAATACTATATTATTTATCAGATAAAGTTTTTATATGATTAATTATTTCTTTTAAAACCTCAGCAAAAGACATATTATTTGTTATTATATAGTCAGCTGCATCTCTATATAATTCATACCTCTCACTATACAGAGAAATTAATTTGTCAGCTCCGTCTTTAAGCAGCGGTCTGTCAGATGTATCAACATCTTCCATTATAAAATTCAAGGGTCTGTCAATGAATATAATATACCCACCCAAAAATTTTGCATTTTCTATATTAATATTATTTTTTACTACGCCTCCGCCGGTTGAAATAATAATATCCTTATTTTGCGGAACAGAACAAAACTCTTTTAGCTTCTCTGTTTCTAATCTGCGAAAATATTCTTCTCCGTTTTCCGTAAAAATATCATTTATTGATTTATTCTGACTTTTTTCAATTTCTTCGTCTAAATCAACAAAACTAAAGTCTAAGCTCTTTGCGGCACGTTTTCCTAAAGATGTTTTTCCGCACCCGGGCATTCCAATAAGCAATATTTTCAAATTCATCACCTGCTATTCCTTAATTTTATAATTACCTAAAAGCTTAAACTCACCTGTGCCTTCAATTACATTATTTGTAATTTGCCTTACCTTTTCATCTAAAAGATTCCCTGTATAATCAACAAAGAACATATACTCAAAATTTTTGTTATCAAGAGGTCTAGATTCAAGTTTTAATAAATTTAAATCTCCATGCGCAAAACATGCCAATACTCTATGTAACTCGCCGCTTTCGTGAGGAAGTGTAAAAGCCGCGCTGATTTTATTGCACATTACGTCTATTTCTGAATTAACTGACACCACAATAAAACGGGTAGTATTTTTATCACTGTTATTTATATCTTCCGCTAAAATATCCAAACCATATATCTCAGCATTCTGCTTACCCGCAATTGCCGCTTGAACCGGATTATTATCATTAGCAACTTTCTCTGCACTTTTAGCCGTGCTATAGTATTCACGGCAAATAATATCATTGCCTAAAGTTTTTAAAAATCCACTGCTCTGCATTATCCCCTGTTCATGAGAATAGATATACTTTATATCTGAAACTTTCGAACCTTTAACACCCATAAGACAATGTCTTATAGGTATATCAACTTCACCTATTATGAAATAACCATATTTTTCAAGCAGATCCATTACATCAACTATGGTACCGGTGTTAGAATTTTCAATAGGCAAAACAGCATAATCGGATTTATTATTCTTTAAGGATAAAAACGCTGCTTCAAACGAATCAGCATTAGTTCTGTTTGATTCTGCTCCAAAATATTTTATTGCCGCTTCCTCGCTATATGAGCCTTTAACACCATAAAACACAATCCTGGGATTTTGAATATGCGGTTTAGGATTTAACATATCCTCAATACGTTTTCTGCCTTTATCGCGGCTAAGTTCACGAGTCTGTCTATCACGACTTATTGACATTATAGCAGTAAAAAACTCATAAACTTCATTTTCCCGGCTTTTGTCTGTTAACAAATCCATTTTGCTTTTTAAAACTTGCTTTTCTCTTTCTGAATCAAGAACCGGCTTTCCTACACTTCGCTTGTAATCAGCAACACTGCTGCATAAATCCATTCTTTTTAAAAATAATGGCAGCAGCTCTTTGTCAATCTTATCAATCTCTTCTCTTAGTATGTCTAACCTATTTTTTTGGCTGCATGTATTATTTAATTCATTCAATTTTTGATTATCACTTTTAGTGTCCATTTTATCTTCCTTTAAGTTACAATTTATCTATCTAATAAAATATCCAAAATAGCCAATGCTACAGCATTCTCTATAACAACAGCGCCTCTGTGAACTATACATGGATCATGTCTTCCATGTATTTCTATAGATGCGTTTTCCATTTTTGATATATCTACTGTTCGTTGTTTTTGTGCAATCGAAGGCGTCGGTTTTAAAACAGCCTGCATTATTATCGGCATACCATTAGTAATACCGCCATTTATACCGGCATTATTGTTTGTAAATGTTTTAACATCCTTTCCTTCCATATAAAATTCATCATTTGCCTCATCACCAAACATTCCGGCAAAATCAAAACCGGCGCCAAACTGTACGCCCTTTACTGCCGGAACTGAAAACAGCATAGATGAAAGGCGGCTTTCCACGGAACCAAAAAAAGGCGCCCCCTTACCAACAGGCATACCAATAACAGCACATTCTACTATTCCGCCAACAGAGTTTAAATTTTCTTTAGCCTCAAGTATTTTTGCCTTCATTTGTTCAGTTTTACCGTCATCTATAACTGGGAAATCTTTTTTTGTAATCAACTCAATATCATTTTTTGATACTGAAATAGGATTAAACTTTTCATCAGCAACATCATTAATTCTATAAATATGCGCGCCAACATAAACATTATATAAGCTTAAAACCTGTTTGGCTATGGCGCCGGCAAAAACCAACGGCGCTGTTATCCTTCCGGAAAAATGGCCTCCGCCGCGGTAATCATGACTTTCTCCATACTTCATAAAACCTGTAAAATCAGCATGTCCCGGTCTTATTAAATCTTTTTCATAATGTTTTGAAATCGTATTTGTATTCCTGATTATACCGCAAAGCGGGGTACCTGTTGTTTTTTCATCAAAAAAACCAGATAGTATTTCAACATTATCTTCCTCACGTCTTGATGTTGAAATATTATCCTTTCCGGGAGCACGTCTTCTCATTTCATCTGAAATTTTTTCTATATCCAAACTTATTCCTGATGGAAGACCATCTATAACTATACCTATACCGCCGCCGTGCGATTCTCCAAAAATACTAAGCTTAAGATTGTTTCCCCATGTGTTCAATGCAAGTGTTCCTCCTTAGTAAGTTTCGTTTCCTGCCAGACGATCATACACCTTATAAAAATCAGGATAAGATTTGGTTACAGCTTTTTCTGCGCCCGTTATCTCAATACACCCCTCAGCGCGGCAAGCAGCAATAGAAAGCGCCATAGCTATACGATGATCGTTCCAGGAAGAACAAACATTTCCCTCAACCAAATCTCTGCCTATTATTTTTAAACCGTCTCTTTCCTCTACAATGCCAACTCCCAGCCTGCCAAGTTCGGTTGCGGTTGACCTTAATCTGTCGCTCTCCTTGTGTCTTAATCTTCCGGCGTTTATTATCCGGCTTTCTCCTGAGCAAAAAGAGCAAAGCACCGCGACAATAGGTACTAAATCCGGAATATTTTTGGCGTCAACCGTTATCCCATGCATTACAGCTGTCTTTTTAGCCATAATTCCGCCGTTTGGCCCCTTTACAATTCTTGCACCGGTATTTTTAATTATATCTAAAATTTCTCGGTCTCCCTGCAAACTATTAGGATTCAAATTCAAACATTCAACATTACAGCCGATTGCGTCAGCTACAAGAAAAAATGCTGCCTGAGAATAATCAGCCTCAATTTTTAATTCATTGCAGCCTTTATATTTCTGACCGCCTTTTATTTTAAACAGCTTATACTTATAATTTTCAATTTCAATTCCAAATTTTGAAAGCATATCAATAGTCAAATCCACATAACCTTTTGATTCAAGCTCTCCGGACACAATAATTTCACTGTCTCCGTCTATAATCGGCAAAGCAAATAGAAGTCCAGTAATAAATTGGGAGCTGACATTTCCAGGAAGACCATAACTCCCTGATTTTAAACTTCCATCAATAATTATATAATCAGTTCCCAGTTCATACTTTATACCTTTTTCGCGAAAGATGTTTAAATATGGAGTCTGTGGTCTCTGCATAAGGCGGCCATGACCTACAAATTTTACCGGAACGCCTTTTCCAAGCGCAATAGGCATCAAAAAACGCAAAGTAGAACCGCTTTCTCCGCAATCAAGAGTAATCATATTCTTAACCTTATATGTTTTTTTCTTCGTAACGCTCACTGTCATACTTTTTGTATTGACGCTGCATTTAGCGCCCAGTGCGCGCATACATTCAATTGTTGCTTCGATATCCTTTGAAACTGCAACATTTTCAATTGTACACTCCCCGCCAGAAAGAGATGCCGCAATTATAGCTCTGTGCGCGACGCTTTTGGACGGCGGAACTGAAACAATTCCTTTTAACATATTAGGTTGAATTTTTTTTACATCTTCCATCTTTCAGCCTCCAGCTCTATTTGTCATATAATAAAAAAATGTTAAATATTATTTAAGAAAGTCGCTTTTTTCAAGCTTTTTTATCATTACCTTGCCTATGTCCTCAATTAATATTAAATTAATTTTACTGCCTTCGCCTTTTTTATCAACTGCGACAGCTTCTGCAAGTTCATCTTTGCTGATTTGAACATCAACAGGAAGGTTATAATTTTTAAGAATGCTTATCATTCTGTCTGTAACGCCGTTATGTGTTATACCAAGTTTCTCACCATATTCACAAGACATGACCATTCCTACAGCCACACCTTCTCCATGAGTATATGTTTCATAGTTATATTTTTTCTCAATCGCATGTCCAAAAGTATGTCCAAAATTTAAAATCATACGTCCGCCTGTATCAAACTCATCTGATTCAACAACCTGCCTCTTTATATCACAACAATTATATATTATTTTATCGATATTTGCAAACAATTCTTTTGTAGATTTTATACTTTCAAGCATTTCAAACAGCTTTTTATCTTTTATAGCACCATATTTGATTACTTCTGCCATACCGTCTGCCAAAACTCTGGAGGTTAATGTTTTGAGGCAGTCTGTATCTATTATCACCATCTCCGGCTGTTTAAAAGCTCCAACCAGGTTTTTTCCACGAGGCAAATCAATTGCAACCTTACCGCCCACACTTGAATCTACCTGAGCCAATAAAGTCGTAGGAATTTGAACATAAGGTATTCCCCTAAGTAAAGTAGCAGCGGCATAACCGGTCAAATCACCAATTACACCTCCTCCGAGAGCAATTATTAAATCAGTCCTGGTAAGCTTAAAATCAAGCATTTCATTATACAAATTCATTAAGCAATCAGCAGATTTGCTTTTTTCCCCAGCAGGAACTGTTATAAGTTTGGTTTCAAAACCTGACTGTGCAAGACTTGAAACAACTATTTCTGAATATAGCGGAGCTACGTTTGAATCTGTCACAACAGCAATCTTTTCTCCGGAATAAATTTTTCTTATATAATCTGCTGTGTTGTTTAAAATACCATTATCAATGTATATTTCATACTCTCTTCCAGGAATATTTACTTTTAATTTTTCCATGGCTCAGGCTCCTTTTCCTGCATAGTTATTTTATTTTTACACACTTTATCAAGTAATTCATATAATTCATCACTTTGTGAATTGTCAATACAATACCTAATTTCCGATAAGTTTTCAATTAAGCGGTCTATTTCATTTAAAACATTTTTTCTGTTTGCTAAAAATAATTCACTCCAAAGCTTGGGATTTATTCTTGCCACTCTAGTACAGTCACGAAAAGAACCGGCTGTATACGCTCTATTCATTTTTTCCGGATAAGATAAACATAGAGCTGATGCTGCTATGTGCATTAAATCGCTTGTATAGGCTATCACACTGTCATGCTCTTCAGGACTTGCTATGGTGATACGTGTGGAGCCAATATATTTAGCTATTTCCCTTATCAGTTCCACACTTTCTTTTTTTGAAGTTTTAACGGGAGTTATTATATAACCGCTCATCCAAAAAAGCTCAGATGATGCGTTAACAAACCCATCCATCTCTTTGCCTGCCATTGGATGACCGCCTACATAGTCAACTCCCTCCGGCAAAACACTGCATATGGATTCAGAAACACTGGATTTAACACCGCAAACATCGGATATAACTGCCCCGGTCTTGAACCGGTGTGCGTTAATTTCTATAATTTTATGAATACTGTCCGGATATGTACAAAAAAACACAACATCAGAATTTTCTATAGCATCTCCGGCTTTTTCATATACAAAATTAACAGCTTTATTTTTTAAAGCGAGACGTCTGGTTTCGCTATCTATATCACAACCTGCAATCACGCATTTTTTAAATCCTTTGAGGGCATACGCCAATGAACCTCCGATAAGTCCAAGTCCGATAATTGCAATCCTAAAATCCTTCTCCATATCTCTACTCCTATTTTATATTTTCTTTCCAACATGAACTCCGATTGCCTTCATTTTGTTCATCATATTTTCAAACTGTTTTTTATCAAGAGACTGTGCGCCGTCACACCATGCTTTCTCAGGGCAATTATGAACTTCAACTATAAGACCGTCAGCACCGACTGTCATCGCCGCCAAAGAAAGCGGCTCGACCATCCAACTCATCCCGGCTGAATGAGACGGGTCAACAATAACCGGAAGGTGGCTTAATCTCTTAATTGCAGGAATGGCGCTTAAATCCAAAGTGTTTCTGGTATATGTTTCAAATGTCCTTATTCCTCTCTCACATAATACAACATTTGGATTACCGGAAGCCAAAATATATTCAGCCGACATCAGCCATTCTTCAATTGTTGATGAAAGACCTCGTTTTAATAAAACCGGTTTTTTTGTATTGCCTAATTCTTTAAGCAAGTCAAAATTCTGCATATTTCTTGCTCCAACCTGAATTAAATCAACATCCTTATCAAATATTTCCACCATTTTAGGCGACATAATTTCAGTAACAATCGGAAGTCCGGTCTTTTCTTTTGCTTCTTTCAATAACTTCAAACCCTCAAGTTCAAGTCCCTGGAACGAATACGGCGACGTTCTGGGTTTAAAAGCTCCTCCTCTCAGCATTTTAGCGCCGCTCTTTTTAACGCTCTGTGCCACATCAATAATCTGTGCCTCGGATTCCACGCTGCAAGGGCCTGCGATAACAGTAAACTCGCCTTCTTTGCCTATTTCAACATTATCTACTTTAATAACGGATGGATCCGGATGGAACTTTCTGCTCGCCTTTTTAAAAGGTTCAGCAATACGCATAACTCTGTCAACATGAACATTCAGCATCAGAGTATCAGGATCTATTTTGCTCGTATCTCCAAGCAAACCTAAAACTGTGCAGTCAACACCTTTGTTAACCATCACGTCAAGCCCCATATCCTTTATATAAGACACCATTTTATTGACATCTTCCTGTTTTGTTTTTGGTTTTAAAATAACTACCATTTTTATTCCTCCTAAATTTGTTATAAAAATAAAAAGGATGAGCCATAAGCCCATCCTTGAATAATTTTCAAAGTTTTATGTTATTATCTTAAAAAGAACATAAACGGGCTTTACTAAATTTACTGCACCAAAAATAACCAAAGCTAAAGTAAAAGCTCTGGCTAAAGTAGAAAAAATATTCTGTTGTATCAGAAATCAATCTACGCAGCAAATCACTCATTTTATTCTTCTCCAAATAACAAATTAAATTAAAAACACTTGCAAATTTTAACTTCTTAGTATTATACTACATACTTTGTTAAAATGCAAGTGTTTTTTTAAACTTTTTATATTTTTTCTGTTACATGCCTGGTAACATGGCAGTTTATGTTAACCGCACAAGGCATTCCGGCAATATGTGTAGGAAAAGTTTCAACATTTATTCCGAGTGCAGTTGTTACGCCGCCAAATCCCTGAGGTCCAATATCTAGCCGGTTTATTTTTTCCAATAAAATATTTTCTAAATCAGCATAATACGGATCAGGATTTTTGCTGTCCACATCACGAAGAAGCGCATATTTTGCAAGGTATGCAGCCTTTTCAAAGGTTCCTCCAATACCTACGCCTATAACAAGCGGCGGGCATGGATTGCCTCCGGCATTTTTTACTGTATCAACAACAAAGTCAATTATTCCTTCAAGTCCGTCTGATGGTTTAAGCATTTTTACCGCGCTCATATTTTCACTGCCAAAACCTTTCGGAGCAATAGTTATCTCAATATTATCACCTTCAACAATCTCTGTATGAATTATTGCGGGAGTATTATCTCCAGTGTTACCGCGTCTTACAGGGTCAGCAACAACTGATTTTCTAAGATAACCGTTTTTATATCCTCTCCTAACGCCTTCATTTACTGCATCACACAATAAACCGCCGGAAATATGAACATCCTGTCCTATTTTTAGAAATACAACCGCCATCCCGGTGTCCTGACAAATAGGAACTGCTTCATCACGAGCTATTTCAGCATTCTTTATAATGTTATTCAGAACATCTTTTGCAACTGTATTAGTCTCTTTCTCATATCCCCTGCATATTGCATTTTCTACATCAGGATTCAAAAAACAATTTGCGTCTATACACATTTTTTCAATAGTTTTTGTTATTAAATCTGTATTAATCTCTCTCACTGTATCACCATTCTTTTTTTATATAATTAATTTCCCCTATTGTGGAACACCCATGAATTCAGCCACTTTAACCATATATTAGAGTAATCTTTAGTTACAGTCATGCCTGACAGCACAGGATAGAAACCGACAAAGAGCAATCCACACAATGCAACAAAGCAGTTTGAAATATGCTTAAACCAGCCAAAACGTTCTTCTAAATCACGGAGAGTATAAACTATCATGATTATTAGGAATGGCGTACTTGCAAAGAAATGATATATAAATACACATCTGGTAACGAATACCCAAGGCAATATTTGAGCAAGCAATCCAACAACTAAAAATAGAACTTTTTTATCTCTCTTAATTATTCCAACGATAACTGTATATATAAAAGCAACTATACTGGACCAGAAGATCAATGGATTACCAAAAATGGAGATACATCCAATATTGTTCTGTCCTACCGTCTCTACAGGTGCCGAATAAGCCCATAAAGGACGGTAATCGATCGGCCACTGATACCATGCTGACGAATACGGATGTGTTGCCTCAAGTCCGCTGTGGTAATTATACATATAAGTCTGATTATTCAGCATTGCATGCCAAACATCCGGATATCCTTTAACCATCGAAATCGGCAGATATGACATAGTGTATATAAATCCTGGAATAAGAACAAAAGTTACTACACATGAAGCACATATCTTAAATAAGAATCCAAGGAATAATTTCTTGTGTTTTTTAGGCAAAGCCATATATACGCCAACAAAAATCAGAAGCAACTCTACAGCAAGTCCTGCCCCTGCATATATACAAATCCATTTTGACGCAGCGCCAAAGCCAAACATTAATCCTGATAAAGCTAAAGTTCCGATTAGCTTCCAAATAGTTTTTCCCTCTTTAAGCTTAGTTGGATTATTTTTTGCAAGGTTAAGCGCCCTCTTTCCAAACAAGAACATAAACAAATACATCGCTATTATAAATGTTACTGGATACGAGTCTATCGTTCCCATTCTAGTTAGAGCAAAATGCATAAAGTCAAACGCAAATATCAACGTTCCCAAAACGGAATATCTAGTTCTCTCAAATAATTTTTTAAGTAATATATATAAGAGAGGCAGCATTATAATTCCGAAAGTGGTTCCCATAACTCTCCAGCCAAACGGCGTCATACCAAAAACAGCAATACCGATTGACATAATTAATTTACCAAGCGGCGGATGAGTTGTCTCATAATACGGCATTAAATGAAGATGCTCATACGCAGTACGCGGATGATATATTTCATCAAAATAGGTGCTGTTCATAAAACTTGTTCTATATTGCGCCATATCCTGCTCATCCGCAATATTTGCACAATCACCTTTTCCGGTTACGTTTGATATCGGAATTTGTGTTCCGTCAGCCTGCCAAAAAGCAAGTTCAAACATTCTGTAGTCTATAGCACTGGTCTCACCTTTTATATATCTAGCTTCAACAGGAGAGGCAAGTTTTGACACTTCCCATTTAAAAACAGAATTAAGCTGACAGTTTACATTCATGTCCTGCCATGTTCTTCCATCCTTAGAATATGATAGCTTCATCCCCGGCTTTGTAGCAACATCGCCTATTCCCAAATAATAAGTTACAGTATCAATGCTTTGAACTGAACCCAAATCAATCTGAACCGTTTCATTTGGAGACTCAGGCTGATAAAACGTCTGCGGATTTTTTAAACTTCCCAAATTTACGTATGCGATAATAGCGTAAATAATAACAATTGCCGCCATTATTACTATATCAGTTTTAACTATCTTTTCCGTTTTTAATGGTTTGCCCGTATACTCAATTTTTGTTGCTTTATAAAATAAAGATGTAACTTTAGATAGAATTTCAAAATACTTTAATTTAATTTTAGAAATCCATGTATCAAGAGGTGGAATACTTTCTGATTCCTCCTCACATATTTCCACATTCAATTCAGCACTATCAACAACTCTACTTGAAACATTAACTTTATTTTTGCCGAATGAAGTAAAAAATACCTTTACAGCTTCAAAGCCATGATATTTACTTTCTCCAATATCTCCAGCCCTAGCACAAGTCACCTGAGGATATAAAACGTAATCATGTATGATAACGAACATGGTAATTATAAAAGTAACAACTTCTAATACTGAAGCGAACGCCATTGCTTGATATGACGGTCCTGAAGTATTAAATTTCAGCATAAACATCAACACACAGAAAACATTTATAAAGTTAACACTGCTGAAAAATGCAAAACTAAATAACGTTCTCTTATTTTTCGATAACATATATTCAAAAATTAAAAACATAATTGGCGTTATTAAATAACGTTCGTGCATTTTTAATCCAAACGTAAACAAGAAACTGATTATGAAGAATGCAGGTATAAATATCTTTCCGCTTGGGCTTTTGATTTTAATATATAGTATCAATGCTCCGCCAATAGCTAAAAGTATCATAACATAATTCAGAATATTGAGAAGTGTTTGGGCTGAGCCGCCGACTTCAAGAGAAACCCAATTTAATTTTAGCATTGCAAAGAAATTAAAAGCGTTTATTGTAAAATATGGATATGAAGCTAATGTACTCATATATTTTTGTATAAGCCAAACCGGATTAAGTGATACTAATAATTTTTGCCCTATATTCAATCCTTCATGTCCCCAAGCTGCATAGTTATATGGAATTGAGAACATAAGAAGCATTATAACTCCTATTACAACCATCTTTAATATCATTTTCCAATCCTTTGCTGCAACAAAGGCAAACAAAAATACCGGTCCGACCATCAAGGCCTGAGGCTTCATGAGAACAGCAAGCACATATAATATGCCGGATAAATAATAATTCTTCTTATACAAATTATACATTGAAAGTATTAAAAATACTGCCAGTACAGATTCAACTTGTCCCCAAGCAGATGAATTAATAAACAGAAGCGGGTTCAGCATTAAAATTATTCCCAAAATCAATGCAGACTTTTTGCCCATGTGTTTTGAACCAATAACAAAAACAGAAATCATCAATACGGTATCAGCCAAAATAGCCGGAAGTTTAAACATCAGCTGTGTTGCATTTCCGGAAAGATGAAAAATCTGATTAAACCATGCAAAAATTCCGAGTATAGTTATATACCCTGGCGGATAATCGCAAAAATACTCAGGAGCATAGAAATGTCCCGGCCCATTTGTCATCACATTATTTCCCCATGCTATCCAGCATGACATATCCGACGGATATCCCTTTAAAAAATAAGCCAATATTATTCTGGACAACAATGCAACAGCGCCAACAATAACAAAAATACGTATAGATAAATCACCAATATTTTTGTTATTTTTCAGTTGCTTTGCCGGCACAAATTTCTCTTTGGATTTTTTTCTTTGGTTTCTACTTTTTGATTTATTTTTGTTCACTTCCATCAAAGGTTGAACTGATAATTGATTCTTAGAATCAACAAATTTTTGCAGAGCCACAAAAGCTAAAATAAAAAGTATTGCAATTAAATAGGCTAAATACACTTCCTCTACCCCTTTTTCTATATATTCTTTAATTGTTTACTATAAATAATATGTTGTTTGAAATAAACAGTTGTTATTCCAACCCAGTATCTATAACATCAGGAACCAGGGTTGGCAGCGGAACATCATTATCATCCGAGCCTTTATCATTACTGTAAGAAGAATATTCTACGTAATCTGATCTCCATGTCTGACCAAGCATCTGCCTTAAATCTTCCTGCTGTATAGTATATGGATAACTCAAAACAAGTAAATCATCAAAATTATACATATCATAAAATTCTTTAACTGTAAAGGTATTATAATTTTCACCATTATTATTAAATATTCTGTAATCAACTATATACACATTTTCATAATTATTTAAAAGCCATGTTGAAAAAGCATTTCCAAAAGACTCTTTAATAATACAGATTGATTTGCCATTATCAACGTTAGTATGATAATATTCAAGCGGATTGTCTCCCTCGAGAAAAATAGCATAGTTACCAAAAGCCGGATTAATAAGCTGCATATTCTTTGTTGGTTTGTCCATTTCCATTTCACTATATGACTGTCCTTCAAATTCTACCTTAGGCATATAAAACTCAATTATATCACGGCTGCTGTCCAGCATATTATATCCATCAGTATCTACAGTAACTTTACCCCAAGAACCAAGATAATTATTTATAGTTCTCTTTTCAAATTCATCCAACTCAGAAGCCATATTATCCGAAACACTGCAAAATTCACGATAAGCAAAATATGAACCCAAATGCGTCCAATGATGATCCGTCTTAAAATATATGTACTTATCGGCATTTGACATCATAGCGTTTTCAATATTAATAGGCGTAACATTTGAGTTTAAACTATTATATATGTGTGAAATAGCTGAAAGATAATTTGTTCTAAAACCAAAAGGCGCATAAAACTCCGCCGCAGTGGGAACAACTCCGCAAAATACTCTGACATCAGGCAAATCTTCCGCCATTCCATTCAATATCTCAGCATATTTTTCTCCGCTTTTTTTGGAAATTCCAAGCAGTTCCATACCAAAATAATCAGTTCCGTTTTTATTAAAAATAGAAACTCCGTTATACTGTCCATCGTAATTTTCATAACGATATTCATCACTTATTATTGTTCCATTCATCACGTTATTTGACTCAGGCAAATTTCTAATACAAACTATTCTATTTATATCGTCCCAGGTCACTTCGCTGCCGAAAGATTCAGAAATTGCTCTTACCGGAACCAATGTTCTGTCTCCTTCAATCATGGGAGCCGCATCCAAATGTATAACTTTTCCATTTCTAAACATCTCATTATTGTCAATCTGCAATATAATCTCGATATCATCCAATCTAGAAGTTATTATCTCAGTTCCCTCGTCCCATGATACCTCTGCTCCATAAGCTTCAAACACAGTTCTTAATGGAACCATTGTTCTTGAATTTACTATAATAGGATTTTGACCAAATTTCAAAAATGTCCCATCAAAATTAACTGAAATATCACCGCTGGAAGCGGCAGCTGATAGACTTCCAATAATAAATATTAATATCGCAATTAATATAATAGTCTTACAGAATAATTTTTTTACATCAATTATAGTTATCAAAAAATCACCAAATTTCAATTTTTTCATCTAATTTATCTTGCCATATTCTCAAGTGCATTTAATTCAGGTTCGTTTTCAACAGAAACAGGATAATTTATTATTACTAAATCATCAAATTTCACATTATCATAGAAATCGCTTATAAAAAACTCCCGGCTGTTTTCAATGTTGCCGCCATACCTGTTAAACTTTCTATAATCAACAACATACACTTCCTGATAGTTATTAAGCGCCCATACTGCAAACGCGTTTCCAAAGGATTCTTTCACAATACATATTTTTTTGCCATTATTTATAGAAGTCTTAAAAACTTCTATAGGATAATCTCCTTCCAGCAGACAATCATAATTTTCAAACCCTGGATTTATCCCTTTCATCTCCTCAATGTACTGTGTCAAATTAACATCATAATAAGACGCTCCTGTATAGTTGCCTACTGGATAATAGAGAGTTAATTTATCATATGTATCTTTCATTAAATCATATCCGTCTGTTCCTGATAAGTAACCAAGAAAAGAACCTTGATAATTATCTATAGTTTGATTTGCAAACATTTCCGGCTCATCGATATATCCGCCGCTATAACTTAAAAATTCTTTATAGGCATAATATGCGCCAAGCTGCGTCCAATGGTGGTCTGTTTTAAAAAATATATTTTCATTGGCATGTTTCATTAAAACGTCCTCAACGTTAATTGGCGTCACATCATCATGCAATCCATCATATATACTGGCTATTTCATTTAAATAGCTGGACTTTTTTGCATCAGAAGCATAAAACTCAGAAGCGGTCGGGATGACAATACTATATGTATTAGCTTCAGGTACAGCATCAGCAAAATTATTCACTATATTTGAATATCTATTGCAATTCTCATCACTAATATCTAATATTTCCATACAGAAATGATTTTCACCGTTGCTGAAAACGTCAAACCCGTTATATGAACCATTATAATTCTGATATCTGTATTCATCACTTATAACAGTCCCGTCCATAGGGTTTTGCTTTCTGCCTTTATCAATATGTACAGTCATATTCTGGGAATCCCAAGAAACATGATACCCCATTGTGCTTCCTACAGCACGAATAGGTATAAACATCTCTGAATTTTCAAGTATTGGCTCTGAGCCAATATTAACTTCTCTGGAATTGACCGTTATATCACTGCTATAAACACTCAGAACATAAGTATTTCCATTATTTTTAACAGTCAATTTATTTTTATCTTCTGAATAATAAATATCAAGACCCAGTATATCAAAAATTTCTGAAGCCGGCAAAAAAACTCTCCCGCTTTTTATAATTGGTTCACAGTTAGAAAATTCAACTCTATTTCCATATACATATACAGATACCTCCTGTTTGATAGCTAAAACATCACCTGCAAACAACACGCTCATCATGGATAACAATAAAATAAGCGCCGAATATAATCTGATTTTAACCGAATATTTCAAAAATAGTCTGCTCCTTTACCATTTAACATATTTGAGTTATTATATCATACTTATATTTCCAATGCAATATTTCTAAATAAAATTTTTGTATTATTTTATTGAAAAAATATATTATAAATATAAAATTACTTTATAATTACATTACATAAAAAAGCCTTGCATTTTTGTATAAAGTGATTTAAAATGAGTTTTTGTGATAATACGACCAAATTTCTGCAAAGGGGTTATGATTATGAAAGTCCTAATGGCAACAATGAAACTAGATATTGGCGGGGCAGAAACTCACATTGTCGAACTTTCCAAAGCGTTAAAACGTCGCGGTATTGATGTCTATGTAGCTTCAGCCGGAGGTGCATATGAAAAAGAACTGACAGACGCCGGGATAAAACACTTTTATGTGCCTATGTCAGACAAAAATCCAAAAGATGTAATAACCGCATATAAAACTTTAAAAAATATCATAATTGATTATAAAATTGATGTAGTTCACGGGCACGCAAGAATACCTTGTTTCATATTAAATCTTATCAGAAAATCAATTAATTTTAGATTCGTCACAACAGCTCATTGGGTTTTCAGTTTAAAATTCCCATATAAATATATAACCAAATGGGGTGACCGCTCGCTAGCTGTAAGTGATGATATAAAAAAATATCTTATTGATAATTATGGTATAAAACCGGGAAATATAAGAGTAACAATCAATGGTATAGATACTCAGAAATTTTCAAAAAATACTGATTATACTGAAGTTGCAGAAGAATTTGGACTAACGCCGGAAAAACGCAGGATAGTATATGTCAGCAGGATGGATATTGATAGAAGTCTTGCTGCTCATAAACTTATTTCTATTGCAGAAAAACTTGATGAAAAGATAGATAATCTTGAAATTCTAATAGTTGGAGGCGGTAATGACTTTGAAAATATGAAAACTGCTGCTGATAATGTAAATAACAAATTAAATAAACCTTTAATCAAATATACTGGAAGCAGAACCGACATAAATAAGCTGGTTGCCAGCGGCGAAATATTTATAGGCGTCAGCCGTGCGGCTCTTGAAGCCATGGCCGCGGAAAAACCGTCTATAATCGCAGGAAATGAAGGATATATCGGTATATTTGACCAAGATAAACTAGGTATTTCTATTGATACTAATTTTTGCTGCAGAGGCTGCCGTGAAACTGATGAAAATATATTATATGAAGATATTATAAAGCTTATGGGCCTTCCTGAAGCAGAAAAAACAAGATTAGGAAGCTATTCAAAAGAAGTTATCGAAAAATATTATTCTATAGATACTATGGCTGATGACGCAATGAAAATGTATGTCAGCATAATTAAAAGTGAAGGTATAAACGATGTTACTAATGATGAATTTGAAGACATTGATGAATATATTTTTCCCTTGCGCAAAAATAAAACTTATGATGTTATGATATCAGGTTACTATGGCTTTGACAACAGTGGTGATGATTCAATATTAAAAGCCATTGTGAACAATCTTAAAGAACTAAAACCCGATATAAAAATACTGGCATTGTCAAATAACCCCAAACAGACTAAAGCTGTTTATGGTGTGGATTCGATTCATAGGTTTAATTTTCCTAAGATTTATTTAAAATTAAAAAACACATCATTACTAATTAGCGGCGGCGGAAGTTTGATTCAAGATATCACCAGCGACAAATCTTTGGCATATTATCTCACTATAATAAGACTTGCCCAAAAATGCGGCACAAAAGTTATGCTGTATTCTAATGGAATAGGACCTATACAAAACAAACACAATTACGCTAAGATAAAGAATACTCTTGATAAGGTTGAATTAATTACTTTACGCGAAGATTCTTCTAAAAAGGAACTTGAAAAAATAGGAGTTAATAACTCAAATATAATTATAACAGCAGACCCTGCTTTTACGCTAAAACCCACTACTGATGAAACAACTGATAATATCTTATTAAAAATGGGGCTAAAAGAAGATTCAGAATTCGTATGTATATCTGTACGCCCTTGGAAAACAATCGGCAAATCTTTTGAAAAAACTATTGCAGCAACTGCTGATTATATAAAAGAAAAATATGGCATTGACAGTGTATTTGTTCCAATGCAGTGCCCTAAGGACGTTGATATTTCGAAAAGAATTTCTTCCCTTGCCACAAAAACCGGCTATATAGCGCCTGAAAATTTGACGCCGCCTGAAATTTTGGGGCTTACTGCACGGTCCAAAATTGTTATAGGAATGCGTCTGCATACGCTTATATATGCAGCCGCCACTTGCACTCCAATAATCGGATTGATATATGACCCGAAGATAAATGCTATAATGGATTATATTGACCAAAAATACAGTATTTCTGTAGATAACCTTAATCCTGTCACGATAACCAGGTATATAGATGAGCTTATTTTATCTCATGACGATATTGTAGCTAATTTAAAAAATACAACCGCATTAGCTAAAGAGAAAGCTCTTGATACCGCAAAACTCGCAGTAGATTTAATTAAAAATGAGGATTAAATATAATATACAGCTAGAATTATGTATTATATCTATTTTTATATAACTTAGACATGTATTAGAATTATATTTAAAGCAAAATTATTTTTTCAATATCAAACAGCAAAGTAGATATTTTAGTTAATTACTTAATACATTCACAGTAAAATATAAAGGAAGGTGACTATATGAATTTATTTATATTCAATAATTTAAATAATGATGATGTTGTAACTTCATTACTTAAATTTAAAAGCGACGGAGATGAAGATGCGTATTATCAGGCCGCACGTAAATTAATCTCATTCTCTAAACACAGACTGACAGACGGAAATATTATTGATGAATATATCTTGCGTTTAATGCTTGAACAGGACAATTTACCTAATCCTGAAACAATTCGTGACTTTTTGCGTCAGGACATAAAAACTGTTTATGATAATCTTCTATGTATAGATTGGGATAAGCTTTGTATATCTCAAGATCTTGTTCCAATTTCTTCTATAATTTCGACACCTATAGAAACTGGATTACATGGATATGCCAGATCTCTTGAAAGTATGATGAATTCAAAATCACGAGAGGCCTTGATGGGCGCAATACTTGCACATGCTGAAGTTTTCGGTACCGGGAGTTCATCAGCATTTGCTGCATTAAAATGGGAAGGAAAATCATTAAAAGGAATTTATAATACAGATCCTATCACATTTGATGACCTTTGCGGTCTTGAATATCAGAAAAGAATACTAATAGCAAATACAGAAAGCTTTATGTGCGGAAAACCTGCCAATGATGTTCTGCTGACCGGAAGCAGCGGCACAGGTAAATCTTCATGCGTTAAAGCTAGTCTTAACATGTTTAAAGACAGAGGTTTAAGACTTATTGAATTAAAAAAGTCTGATTTAGATGATTTGCCGCTGGTTTTCAGAAGCATAAATAATCAAATTTTAAAATATATTATTTTTATAGATGATTTATCTTTTGAACCTGATGATATGAGTTATAAATTATTAAAAGTTGCCCTTGACGGTCAAGCAGAAACCAGGGGAGGAAACGTTCTAATCTACGCTACTTCCAATAGAAGAAACTTGATTAAAGAAACGTGGGCTGACCGCGAAGGCGGTATGAATGATGAAATTCACAGGAGCGAAGCTCTCTCAGAAAGAAAATCTTTAGCAGCACGATTTGGAATAAATTTAAGTTTTCTAACTCCTACACAAAAGGAATATCTCAATATAGTTTCAGACATGTTAAGAAGAGAAGATATTCAAATGGATGAGAATATTCGTTCTAAAGCATTAACTTGGCAAATACAATATAATGGCTTTTCAGGCAGAACCGCCGCTCAGTTTGTTTCAAATTTCCTAAGTGAACAATAATATATTAATTATAAATTATTAATTTTTTATAACAAATACGTTTTAGGTGAAAATTTTGTTGATTTTTGTAGAAAATTGTGAGACAATAAGTATATGGACAATTATGAAATTTTAAAATAGTGGGTGAAAGATTATATGTCAAAATACAATGTCAACGATGACTTTTCACAAGATAATATAGATAATGATATATTAAAAAACGCGTCTAAAGAACTTGAAAATAAAAATTCTAAAATTATTAGAGATAACGATAAAGAAGAAAATTTAAAAGACAATTCAAAAAATAAATTAAATAGTAAAGAAGAAAATAAAAGTTCTGAATTTGTTAAAGATAACTTTAATGATGAACAAACCTCATCTACAGATGAAAATAATAATTTAAAATCAACGGCAGATTCTAAAAATAATGATGATGAAATTAAAAGAAGTCCGGTTAAGAACAGTACTATAAAAACAAAAAAGAAAAATTATAAAACAATAAAAATTGTTGCTGCCTCTGCTATTTCTTTAATAGTTTTAGCAACTGCCGGATATGGAATATATGTCAATAGCTACAGTAATATAATGCCTAATACTTATATTGAAAATATAAATCTTGGAGGGTTAACCCAAGAAGAAGCTGCAGAAAAATTAAGTCAAGAATATGATCAAAATAGAATTCAGGGCAAAACTTTGAAATTTATTTGCATGGGTGACCAATCCACTATAGATATTAAAAACTTATCTATGCAGTTTGAACCGGAAAAAATGGCTAGTGACGCTTTTCAAGTTGGACGAACAGAAGCCGGCTTTTTTAATAAACTTAAATCTTATACTTCAAGCATATTCTCAGGCAGTAAAGTAAGGCCAGCTGTATCCTATGATGAACAGGCGCTTACCGGTGCAATTAATGATTTATGCGCCCCGCATGAGATTGAACCGTTAGGTTACACCTTCAGAATCGGTGATAACAACGATATAGTAATCGCTAAACCTCAGGACGGTATTAAGGTCGATATGGAATCTGCTATACAATTGGTTATTGACCAAATTTGTTCTTTTAACTTTGGTGATATTGAATTTATTCCGATTAAGACAAAAGCTCCTGAACTTGATTTGGACGATTTTTATAATTATATAACCAAACCGGCTGAAGACGCGTCATACGCCAAGGACGATAATAATAAAGTCTATGTTGTTCCGGGAAAACCGCAAATCGTCGTTAATAAGTCGGAAATTAAAGCCGCAATTGAACAGCCCGAAGATGATTACAGCATACCGGTTCAATTGGTTAATCCTGCTGTAGACACTGAATTTCTGCAAAGTATCCTCTATGAAGACACTTTAGGAACTTACACTACCGACTATAGCGGAAGCAGCGCTGCCAGAGCCGGAAATATAAGACTGGCTTCAAACACAATCAATGGTTTGGAATTACTTCCGGGAGAAAAATTTGATTTTAATGATGTCGTTGGCAAACGTTCACCGGACAGAGGTTATCAGCAGGCACCGGTTTACGTAGTCAAAGAAGGTAAAACTGTGAGTGAAGTTGATTATGGCGGCGGAATATGCCAAGTATCATCAACACTTTTTTGCGCAATCAACAGAGCGGGTCTTGACGTTATAGCCAGAACCTCACACTCAAAAGACGTAGCATACGTTCCTAAAGGAATGGATGCCACCGTGTCTTGGGGAGGTCCGGAGTTTATATTTAAAAACAGTACAAATTATCCCGTTAGAATCCTTATTGATGCCAGCGGCGGAGTTCTGTCTGTTAGAGTTGTAGGTTCAAATGTCTCTAAACCTAAGATTAACTTAGACGTTCAAAATGATGGAAATTCTATAACAGTTATTAAAACGACTACCAGTTCAGACGGCAGCACAACTCAAGAAACTATCAGCAGTAAAACTCCTCCAACAAAAGAACCTTCAAGCCAAACTACTGCCTCTGCAGAACCTCAGCAATAAATTTGGAAAAATATAAAAAAACTATTGAAATAAATCATAGTATATGTTATAATTTCTAAATCAATTAAAATACTTCAGGGTTGGGTGCAATTCCCTACCGGTGGTTATAGCCCACGAGCTTATTTTTATAAGTTGATTTGGTGAAAATCCAAAGCCGACGGTAAAGTCCGGATGAAAGAAGTCTATATTGTATCGATTATTTAAATACTTGAATACTTATTTTAAGTATTATAATTTATTTTGGTACTATAACACCCTGAAATTTTATGGTGTTTTTATTTTGCAAATAATTAAAAATTTATATTATAAAGGGGAATTATTATGACTAACGAAGCCGTAAAAAAGAAAAATTCATTTAAACCCAAAAGTGTTTTGTCAAAACCAGTTATAACGACAAGAATGCTTGTTTCAATTGCTTTATGCAGTGCGATAGCATATGTGCTAATGCTAATTGAAATCGCAATACCTATTGTACCAAGTTTTGTAAAGTTTGATTTTTCAGACCTTCCGGCTCTCATTTGTGCCTTCACTTTCGGTCCGCTTGCCGGAGTATTTGTTGAATTGATTAAAAATCTTCTGCATTTATTAACAACCCATACAATGGGTGTTGGAGAATTATCAAATTTTATTCTAGGCTGCTGTCTAGTTATACCCGCCGGCATTATTTACAAAAAAAACAGAACTCGAAAAGGAGCTTTAATAGGCATGCTTGTCGGAACACTTTGTTTTGCGGCAATGGGATTTTTCTCTAACTACTTTATAGTTTTCCCGTTTTACATAAATGCAATGGGTTTTCCTATGGATGCAATTATAGAAATGGGAACTAAAATCTCACCTATTCTTGACAGTGAACTAAAACTTATAGCTTTATGTATAACTCCATATAATATTTTCAAAGGCGTTATTATATCAATATTAACATTTTTATTATACAAACGTCTTAAACCAATATTAAAAGGTAAGGCATAAAAATAATGGGCCGCAGAACAAAAGCTCTGCGGCCCAAAAATCAATAAGAAATAAATCATAAAAAAATCTTCTGAAATTATTTACAAGACAATTTGACAAACTTTATTTTATTATTTGTACCTTACACATCATATATATCGTCCCCCGAAGTTCTAAAATAAACTTTTTAATCTAAATAATTAAGAATTTCATAAATCTTTTATATTATTTAAAACCATTCTGTTATATCAAAGAACAAGTTATTGCTATAATCCATAACAAAAACCTTATTTAAAATGTGCTCAAATCGTAAATCCTTTAAATTTCTGGATATTTTATAACTTTCAACAAAGTTTGGATTATTAATTAATTCAATACAATGAGTTTTAAAAGACTTGCTCATTTCCCTATGAAGAAACTTTGGAAGTCTTGCGGTCTTGTTATTTTTAATAAAATCCACTGCCAATTCTTCAATAATGCAATCTCCAAAAACTTCATACAAAATCTCATAAAATGCTGTATTTGCCAACTTTCCTGCTTTTTCACTGCTTTTGACTTTTTCGCCCAGCTGCTCAAATAAAGAATAAGGATTATTATCATAAGGCGGTTTTTCTGAAATACTTCTTATACTATTAAAGAATTTTCCGCTGTTATAAAACATATCCACAGCATTTTCAACTTTTTTTAATTTCAGAAGTTCTGACGCTGATATCCATTTTGTTGAAATCACTTCATATGGAGGGAACTCTGCATATTTTATATCCGAAGTAAATCGTTCAGATACCTGTGTGCCTTTTAAGACTTTTAAAAATCCTAACTGCAACATGTCAGGACTCATCGAATACACAAAATTAAAAGATTTAATAAAAGAATTATAATCTTCAAATGGCAATCCAGCTATCAAATCCAAATGAATATGTATATTTTTTGGCTCTGTCAAACGTCTTATATTATACCTTATTTTTTCTAAATCATAATTTCTGTTAACTGCTGTAAGAGCCTCGTGATTTATAGTCTGTACGCCAACCTCAATTTGAAACATATCTTTTGGAGCTGAATTCAAAACCGAAATCAGTTCATCAGTTAAAATACTTGCTTCAATTTCAAAGTGAACTTTGGTAGCAGTTGAATTTTCAATTATATAATTCACTATTTCTACTGCCCGTTTTGAATCACAATTAAAAGTTCTGTCTATCAATTTAACTAAAGGAACCTTTTTATCAAAGAAAAATTTAAATCCTTTTTTAACATATTCCATTGGAAAGTATCTTATCCCATTACTATCTGCCGACGACAGACAATATGCACATCTGAATGGACACCCTCTAGAGGTCTCGAAATACAATATTTTATTTTTAAGATTTTCTATATCCAAAGTTGTATACGGAAACTTCAGACTGTTTAAATCCACACATTCTCCTTGATAAAACCTATTCGGTCGTTTTCCTTGCTGAATCAGTTCCAGCACTTTGCCAATTATTATTTCTCCTTCTCCTCTGATTATTGTATCAATAAAATTGTATTTCTTTAGAAGTTCATCAGAATTATAACCGCTTTCAGGGCCACCGAATATAATTACAATATTTGGCATAGCTTTTTTTATTAATTCCGCAGCTTTCAGAATTATCTCAATATTCCAAATATAGCAAGAAAAGCAGTACACATCTGCACCGCTTTCCACTAATGCTGAATATATAGAACCAATACTGTCATTAATTGAAAATTCCATTAGTTCAGGATTAAATTTTATATTATATTTTTCTATATACCTTATTGCCAAAGATGAATGAGAATATCTGGCATTAACGGCAACAAAAACCGTCTTCATTACTTTTTCTTTCTCCTTATTGGAATCACTTCTCCATCCGGATATTCAACTTCAATATTTTCCAGCTGGGCTCTGAGATTATATTTAACATCCATTATATATTCTTTTCTTAGCTGAGCACGTTCCTGCTCTTCTGCTTGAGTAAGACCATTTTCACTTTTTGCTTTTTTTGCCAGCTCATTTATTCTTTTTATTTTCTTTTGCTCCATATATCCTCCATTATTCAGAGAAACCGTTAGGATTTTCTTTATGCCATTTCCATGCAGTTTCGATTATTGTACCTAAATCATTATACTTCGGTTTCCAATTCAGTTCTTTTTTTGCTTTTTCAGAACTAGCAACCAGTATAGCCGGGTCACCCGGTCTCCGTTCTCCAAGTTCAGCCTTTATATCCACACCGGTAACCTTTCTAGTTATATCTACAACTTCTTTTACAGAAAATCCGTTTCCGTTTCCAAGATTATAAATATTAGATTTTCCATCGGCTCTCATCTTATCAAGAGCAAGAATATGAGCGTCTGCCAAATCAGTAACGTGAATATAATCGCGTACACAGGTTCCATCTTCGGTATTATAATCATCGCCGAATATTGTAATACTATCTCTTTGTCCAAGTGCAGCCTGAAGAATAATAGGAATCAAGTGCGTCTCAGGATTATGGTCTTCACCTATTTTTCCGCTTATATGTGCGCCGGCAGCATTAAAATAGCGCAGTGCAGTGTATTTTATATCATATGCTTCATAACACCACTTAAGAGCCTTCTCGACGGCCAATTTAGTTTGTCCGTAAGGATTAGTAGGAATAGTTGGGTCAGTTTCCATAATTGGTATATTCTGCGGCTCACCATAAGTTGCAGCAGTAGATGAGAATACAATTTTATCCACACCATACTGTTTCATTTTACTAAGCAGACTCAAAGTTGACACAACATTATTATTATAATATTTAAGCGGGTCCTCAACGCTTTCGCCTACCAAAGAATCGGCCGCAAACTGAATGACTGAATCAATTGTATTTTCCGAAAAAACCTTATCTAAAAAATCGCTGTCACGCAAATCACCTATCATTAATTTGCCGCCTAAAACAGCTTTTTTATGACCTTTTTGAAGATTGTCAGCAACAACAACGTCCTCGCCTCTATCAAGAAGTTCTGAAACAGTATGGCTGCCAATATATCCTGCTCCTCCGCATACTAAAACTGACATAATATCTCCTCCATTATTAGTATATATTCTAACTTACATATAAACCTATTTACAAATATGGCTATAGTTTATAACAAATAAAATTGCTTGTCAACAGATAATTAAATATTGTAATGCTATTGTTGACATTAATCGCTAAAAATGATAATATAAACATTATTAAACTATCGTATTATCTATAACTTTGAGGTATTTTTATGGTTAATAAAAAAAATGATTTTAATACAATAAATTTGATACAAACACTGATGAAACCTCTGTTTATGTTTATCATACTATTTATATTTGCACACTCATCCGTTTATGCTTCAGATGATAGTCAAAAAATTGAGGAGACAGCAAGATATGTTCTTTCTCAAGCGACTATACCAACAATATCATCTACATCTGGTGAATGGGCTGTTATTGGAATATCACATTCAGGTCTGAATGTCCCCGATTCATACTTTGACAGTTATAATGCCAGAGTCTCAAATATTTTGGATGAAAAAAACGGAAATTTAGGACGAAAATATACCGAATATTCCAGAATAGCCATTGCGTTAAATTCAATTGGAGCTCCAACCAGCAATATTGGTGAAAAACGATTTAATTTATTTTCATATATTAATGATTATGATAAAGTAATTCTACAAGGTATAAACGGACCTATATTTGCTCTCACCGCTAAGGTATTATGCGGCGACAGCGATATAGAAACAGCTCAAAAATACAAAGAATTTATTTTAAATCATCAAAATTCTGACGGTTCTTTCGGTCTTTCTCAAAATATGCCTGACACTGATATTACGGCAATGGCAATCAGTGCATTGTCTCTGTGTAACGATAGTCAAGAAATAGACAATGCTATCAACAAAGCTTTCTTGTATTTGTCTTCAATACAGAAAAATGACGGCAGTTTTACTGCAAATCCTAATGAGTCAGAAGGAAACAGCGAAAGTATCTCTCAAGTTATAATAGCTATGAAAAGATATGGACTTTCGCCTCATGACAGTTTTTTTACAAAAAATGGATATACACCATATGACGCACTTGATAGTTATAGAATAAGCGGAGGCGGATATCTTCATTTAAAAAGTGATGCCGACGCAAATCAAATTGCCAGCGAACAGGCACTTCTCGCATTGACTGAGGTGCAAAAGCCAGCTAATATGTTAATCTATGACCGAATATGGTTTGACGCTAATGTAAAATATTTAGAGAGTATTACAAAATAACTATAAAAAAGGACATTTAAATGAAAGTTAAAAAATCAGCTAAAATTTTAAATATTAGTATTTTAATTATATTGTGTATAATTCTGTTCTCAGGCTGCTCAACTAAAGACATCTCTAAGTCAAATTTATATGATAATATAAATAATGATTCTTATTCAATATCTTCAGAAAATAAAAGTTACAATAAAGATGAGGGGGGTGCTGTAAGCAGTCACAGTTTCAACAGCAGTAAAAATACAGATTTGTCAGAAGAAAATAGTAATTCTGATACAAATAATCAACAAAGCAATACCAAAATTCCCTCCGAAGATATGAGTTCCAATTCTGAACAGAATGTTATGCCCGAACAAAACGGTACATCTAATACTTCAAACTCACCTGCAAATGACAATCATGAAAACCTCGATACATCAAGTCAGAACACCATAAATAATGAAAGCCAAACAACACAACAGATACCTGATACACAAAATAATCCGTCATCAACTGAAAATGAAGGTTCTGATAGCTCTAACTATTGTTCATTTATTGTCGACTGCAATAAAGCTTTTGAATCCACAGAATTATCACAAAGCTTAAGAGATGTGCTTCCTAAGGACGGAATAATATATTCAGGAAATCCGAAATTTAATCAGGGTGAAAGTGTTTTTGACCTGTTAAAACGTCTCATGAAAGAAAATGGTATACCTTTAGAGTTTTCCTCATCTCCTGCTTATGGTTCCAAATATATAGAAGGAATAAACTCATTACACGAATTTGACTGCGGCGAATTATCAGGATGGACATATTTTGTAAACGGCAGCCGCCCAAGTTATGGATGTGATAAATATATAATAAGACCCGGTGATGACATACGCTGGTATTATACATGCAATCTCGGCAATGATATTTGATAAAACTATTCGAAGTTTTATTATTCACTTTTTGCAGATAAAAGAAGAGTAATCAACCGTTTAATAATTTGCGGCATTCTAGTTTAGTTATAATTAATGGAGGATATATATGAAAGATGAATTCTCACGTTTTCACCCAACAATAAATTTTATATACTTTGCAGCAGTAATAACATTTTCAACTATCTATATGAATCCAATACTACTTTCAATATCATTCATTTCAGGACTTATATACTCAATCTATTTAGACGGACGCAAATCATTTCGTTTTAATTTGCTTACTATTTTACCAATTTCTATATTTGCCGCCTTAGTAAATATTGCATTCAATCATAATGGAATGACAATATTATGCTATCTTCCAACAGGAAATCCTGTAACGTTGGAATCTATAATTTATGGAATATGCGCTGCTGTACTTTTATCAAATATAATTATTTGGTTTTTTTGTTTTAGCCGGATTATAACATCAGATAAATTTATCTATCTTTTTGGAAAAATAATCCCCTCACTTTCTCTGGTATTATCTATGATTATAAGGTTTATCCCTCTTTTTAAACACCAGTATCAAGCAGTGTCAACGGCTCAAAAAACATTGACATACAACAATAAAAACAATAAAATTACATCAAAAATAAAACATTCTCTCAATATATTTTCAATAATGCTGACATGGTCATTAGAAAATTCTATTATTACAGCCGATTCAATGAATTCTAGAGGATATGGTTTGAAGGGCAGAACGGCATTTTCAAACTATAAATTTTATTTTAGAGACGGTATAGCGCTGATAATATTGGCAGCGCTTATTATAACATTAATTTTTCTAACACATGGAGGATATGCTAATATTACATTCTACCCTTTCTATGAATTAAATATTACCGGAATTGGAATAGTGGGTTATATTATTTATGCAGTTTTATGTATTTTACCAATGATTATTAACATAACGGAGGACATGAAATGGAATTATTTTCGGTCAAAGATTTAAACTTTTCATATACAAATAACAGAAATAATTTCGCCCTGAAAGACGTAAGTTTCAAAATTAACAGCGGTGAATTTATAACTCTGTGCGGTAAATCAGGCTGTGGAAAAACAAGTCTTTTAAGACAGTTAAAAACAACCTTGTCTCCAAGCGGATTTAGATCAGGCAGTATAAAATACTGCGGTAATGAACTTGAAAAAACAGACAGTTGGGTTCAAGCATCGGAAATTGGCTTTGTAATGCAAAAAGCAGAAAGCCAAATAGTTACCGACAAAGTATGGCACGAAATGGCTTTCGGACTTGAAAGTTTGGGGTATGACACAGACGAGATAAGGTTAAGAGTCTCAGAAATGGCAAGTTTCTTTGGTCTGCAATCATGGTTTTATAAAGACACAAACACCCTTTCCGGTGGTCAAAAACAACTGCTTAGTCTTGCGTCAGTAATGGTATTAGAACCAAAAATACTTATCTTAGACGAACCAACAGCCCAGCTTGACCCAATATCTGCGGGTGATTTTATGCAGATGCTGCTTAAAATCAACTGTGAGTTCGGAACAGCTATACTTGTTTCAGCGCATAATCTTGAGGAAGTCGTACCTATTTCTGACAGAATAATTGTCATGGAAAACGGCAGGATAATAGCCGATAACGAACCCCGATCCGTCATACTTAATTTAAGAAACACGCAAAATGAAATGTTCTCCGCTATGCCGTCACCGGCTCAAATTTACGCCAGTGTTGACAGAGGCTGTAACTGCCCTCTTACAGTAAGAGAAGGCAGAGATTGGATAAGCACATATGTACAGGGAAAGGAAATAAAACCTGTACCAGTTAAAAAAATTGGTTACAAAGAATCTGAAACGGTTTTGAAGGCCAAAAATATATGGTTTAGATATGAAAAACGTGATAATGATATTTTAAAAAATATTTCTCTTTCACTGCACAGCGGTGAATGGCAATCGCTTGTTGGAAGCACCGGGGTTGGAAAGACAACGTTTTTGTCTATCTTGTCAGGAACAAAATCCCCATATAGAGGAAATGTTGATACAATGGGCAACAGGGTCTGCCTTCTGCCTCAAGATCCCACAACTATATTCGAAAAAGATACTGTTATGGCTGATTTGGTGCAAGATATAAGTCAAAAAGACGAATCATATCTTCAAAATATTATTAATCTTTGCGACCTTTCTGAATTACTATACATGCACCCATATGATTTATCAGGAGGTGAACAACAGCGCGCAGCTTTAGCCAAAGTATTACTGAAACGTCCTCGCATACTGCTTCTTGATGAGCCGACAAAAGGACTTGACGCTTTATTTAAGAAAAAGTTGGCAGGAATACTCCTGAACTTAAAGATACGAGGAATTTCTATCATTATGGTATCTCATGATATTGAATTTTGCGCCCAATATTCTGATAACTGTGCATTTCTGTTTGACGGAGAAATTATTTCTAAAGATGAACCTCGTGCATTTTTTTCAGGAAACAATTTTTACACAACATCTGCTAACAGAATTGCCAGACATATAATTCCCAATGCTATAACCACCGATGATGTTATATATGCTATAGGAGGTTCGCCTGTCATAACCAAAAGTTCACCCAAACATAATAGTCGTGATTCCGCCCTGCCCCCTCTTCTTACACCGGTGAAAACAAATATAATAACTGACAAAGGATCAAAAGGTTCGGTATTTTTCTCAGTATTATCCTTATTATTAATACCGTTATGTATATTTTTAGGAATGAAATTTATACATGAAAGACCATATTATTATATAAGCATTGCAATTATACTGCTTTCGATAATCCCATTTATTGTTATGTTTGAAGGCCGAAAACCACAGGCGCGTGAACTTGTTACTATAGCAGTACTTTGTACTATAGGTGTTATTGGAAAAATTGCATTCTATATGATTCCTCAGTTTAAGCCAACAGTTGCTATTATAATTATTTCCGCAATGGCTCTTGGTTCTCAGCGAGGCTTTCTGATTGGAGTAATAACCGCCTTCGTATCAAACATATTTTTAGGACAGGGCCCCTGGACGCCATGGCAAATGTTTGCCTGCGGTCTTATTGGTTTCATATCCGGATTTATGTATAAAAAAGAGGCACTGCCAAAAACGACAGTGCCAATATGTATATTTGGATTTTTAATAACTCTGTTAATATATGGCGGGATTATGAATCCCGCGGCTTTAATAATGGCCAATGATACAATATCTATGTCCACTCTTGCCGCTTATTATATATCAGGAATCCCATATGACATTATACATGCGGCTTCAACTGTTATATTTTTAATAGTTTTAGCAAAACCTATGCTTACCAAACTTGATAGAGTTAAGAAAAAATACGGTCTTCTCCTCAAAGGCAGAAATTCATATAACTAATTATTAAACTCATCTTTAAAGAAACATAATGCAGTCATTTTGGAAACTTCTGATCTGGCTGCATTTTCTTTTGGGGCAAACCGTCTACCTTCCATACCATTTATAATCCCAGCCTCTTTAAGATGTTTAACGCTATTTTTCGCATATCCGTCTATCTCAATATAATCACTAAATTCATCTGCCAAATTCATTTCAGATTCTGTTCCTAAAGATTTACCATATAACATTTCATAAAATCTGTCTAGGATTACACAGATATCTTCACGAGTTATAAAATTATTCGGTCTAAATTCTCCATTTTCAAAACCATTTATTAGACCATTTGCCGAAGCCCAATTAACATTATCAAAATACCAGTCACTTTTATTGACATCATTGAATATCAATGAGTCGCCCTCATCCGATTGAATATTGTTTTCTGCATTCCAAATTCTTGAAAGCACAGACACAAATTCTGCTCTTGTCATTGGAGCTTCTGGCCTAAAAGCGCCATCGTTATCACCAAGCAATATTTTTTTCTCTGATAAAACTTTTATATACCTATATGCCCAATAATCTTTTGAAACGTCAGAATAAATAAAACTCTCTTCTGTCGGCTTATCCGGTGTTGCTTCAGGACTAGCTGTTATATCCGGTGAACTGATAATCCCAGGCTCAGAACTTATCCCTGAACCATTTGAACCTGCGCTGCTCTCATTTTCCAAAGTATAGTCATCAGTATAATATAACTTTACAGCATCACCATTTTTAAGTTTATAAGAATCCATTCCAACACTTGGGCTTTTCTCATTTACAGTATATAACCAACCACTGTTTTTACCATTAGTATATTCTCCGATTGTTATGCCGCTTGGCGAAGTTATTGAAGAAATATACCCAGAGTCCAATCCCTTTGCAGTATAACCATTCTCACTTAGAACTGTCATAATGACGCTTAAAGCTGTATCGTTTGAAGAAACAGTCTTTTTGACAGGAAATATCCATGTAGGATATGAACCGGTATGCTTTCCATCTCCATGAGCAGTATCACCAATAACTGATACTGTTACCGTAATAGATGTCGTTCCGCCCCCTGTACTGCCTCCGCTGTTCCCGGAACTACTGCCGGAACTTGACGAGTTTTTAATCGGTTTTATATCATAGATATTATATGCTCCATAACTATCTAAGCCAACATATGATATCAGTGCTCTAAATCCCTGTTCAGTTGCTAACTTATTTAATTCTGAATTATCTATATATCCAAATCCGCTGTTATCCTCCAGAGTATATGAAAGCAATCCCGAAATCAAGCTGTTACCATTTTTTATAAATCTAGAATCATTTAATGAATTAATTCCCAAAGAAGATAATCCAGTTATTACCATAGCATCAGTATTTGATGAACCTAAACTTCCGCTTGATAATTGTTTTTCAGATAATATATTTACTATTTTGTCTACAGCCGTCTTTATTTGACTATGTGTCTTTGTATCTATTCCTACACTTTCTGCTGAATTTGCTAAATAATACTTAGAAAGTGCATTTAATACCATAGCTGAAGAATCATAATCCGGATAATTCATGCCTTCCCAGGTATATCCCCACACACCATCAGAATTTCTGCTCGTAAGTATATATTCTATTAAAGCCTCACGGGTTAGATTTCCGTTAACAGTGTAGTCTCCTGAATCATATAGAAGCATTGCAAAAACCGCATCAGTTATATATGTAATATCAGAAATATTATAGCTTGATATTTTATCTATTAAATCAAATACTTCACCATCTGAACTCTTAAGTTTTTTTATATCTGTGCCTATAGACTTTAATGCAAAGCCATCCTTTGCTAATGTTCCAATGGATTGAGAAGTAAAAGCGTCATCTATAATCAATTGCTTAGCTTCAGACTTGTTTTTAAGTTTCGAAGAATAACCTCCGCAAACCATATCAAATATAGACCAAGCTTCTGTTGTTTCAGTATATAAAGATGATATGTTACTCATCAAAAGCTTTATTTCTTTATTTATAACAGTATCAGGAACTGACGATGAAGTCGGAAGTGGTGACGCGCTTTCAATATTTGAAGTTTCTGTTGGGGCAGGGGTAAAAGTTTCTTCATAAGGTACATCCGTCGGTAACGGAGATGCGCTTACAACAACTGGTGCTTCAGTTGGAGACGGCGAAGCCGTTTCGGCATTTTCTTCCTCTACGGTTACCTCACACCACGGCAAAACAATATATGTAAAATCATCAGAATAACTCTCTGCAGAAATAAAATATTTTCCCGGAGTTTCAAAAGATAATGTAAAGTTTCCATTATTATCTGTTACTATTCCGGTGTCCTTTAAGTCATATTTATCAGTACCTGATAATATTTTTATATCCGATATCGCCTCTGTATTTGCTTCAATAGTTTCCTGCGGATAACAACCAAAGAATGAAACATACCCACTGAGATTCAAATTAACTTCCTGATTAGGAGCAGCAGTTACATTAGTTTTATCAAACCATGAGAATACGTCACTCCAAAATGACTTGTCCTGATACAAAAATATTCTGACATCATCATTGTCTTTCAAATATGACTTATCAGCAGTATAGCCAGTATATGAACCATACAAAGGATTTATAACACCATCATTCGGCTGGACGCCATTCACAAAAAAAGATGACGCCGAAGCATCCACGCCTAAGATTTTGGTAATAAACCCGCTGTTAATATCTAAATAATCTTTTGCGGTATTTACAGTAAACCCATCAGACAGCAATATTTTGTGAACAGCGATCAAAGCATCCAAAATGCTTACTTGACCGTCGTCTTCATTTTCATAACCGTATTGATACGCTAAATCAGATGAAACTGTGAGAGTTTCCGGAGCAAAATAAAATTCATCACCGGAAAGTGAAATAGTAACCGTCTTTTCCTGATTTCCCGATGCAAAAACTGCACCGCTCATAACAGATACACAGATTATAACAGCAAGAAAAACTGAAATAAGCCGGCGTACAAAATTTTGTTGTTGATAGTCTAGATTTTTCATAAAATCCCTCCATAAAATAAAAATGCCTGTACAAGGTAAATGTATAGACACAAAAAACACAGTGCGCTATGCAATGTGCCTTTGCCAAATCCAATACCCCTGTGGACCACAAAACACAGATAAAGGCAGGTCTTCCGACTTAGCTTCAGCATATTTGGCACCTTCCCAAGAAAACTCAGTGGTATAAGCCAAACACTCGGCGTCACGGCAGCAAGGTCTGTTTGAGAATTTCACTCATATTCCCTATTATCGCTGAAATCAGCGCACCTCTATCTCTATTCATTTGTAAATTAACTTCTAAGAATTTTGTTCTAAAGTTCTGACAAACTCTTTCAGCTTATCAAAACTTTCTTCACTGATGACATGTTCAATCCTGCATGCATCAGTAAGAGCGGTTTCTTCAGATACTCCAATCTTCATCAAATACTTGCTCAAAAATCTATGGCGTTCATAGATTTTCTCTGCAATTGCCCTGCCTGATGGGAGCAAATCAATATATCCATGAACGTCCACAGATATATAACCGCTTTCTTTAAGTGATTTGACAGCACGGCTTATACTTGGCTTAGTATATCCGGTCTCAGTAACTATGTCAATAGACCGAACTTTATCTCCTTTATTTGATAACACCAATATAGTTTCAAGATAATTTTCAGCCGACTCCATTATTTTCATCCGTACCACCTCACTTAATTTACATATATTTTCTATATAATTTTATCATAGTGCCAAAAGATTGTCAAGATTTATCAAAAATACCGTTCAATATTTAATTGATAAATTTTTTTATGAAATATGAATATATCATCCAACATTAAAAAAACTTTAAAAATCAGTAAACCGATTGACAAAAATAGTTTGGTATATTATGATAAGTAATAGTAATTTTGCGTGTTAACTATATAAAAGGAGAGGGAAAATGATTAATAAACTTAAAGAACTCTATAAAAAATATGAGGAAGTTATTCTATATTTATTTTTCGGAGTTTTAACAACTATTATTTCAGTTGGTCTCTACTGGCTTCTTGGGGTAATGTTTGACTATATTGCCGCAACATCAGGCAACAGCGGATTAACTCTTCAAAATAACGGTTTTATCAACTCTTCATGCGTTGTATTTAAAAATATTATAGCAATTTTGTTTGCATATATAACAAACAGAATATTTGTTTTTAAAAGTAAAATCTCCGGGTTTAAAGCTATAACTTTAGAAATGCTCAGTTTTTTTGCAGCAAGGTTGGCAACTATGGTATTTGAGGTTATTTTTATGTTTGTAACAGTAAATGTATTTGCTCTTCAACCATTATTAATGAACATAATTGCACAGTTTGTTATAGTAGTTCTTAACTATGTTTTCAGCAAACTTTGGATATTCAAAAAGGAAGACTCTGCAGAAAAAACTAAATAGTAATATTTGTGGAGTAAGGATATATTTCAATTTAAATTCCAATAAAGGATGTATTAGTTATGAAAATGTCTTACAAAATTATTATTTCTTTAACTGTTATATTAATATTGGGCTTATCAGGACTTTTTACATATGAATACTATATTAATCAAAATCAGACAAGTCAAAATCAAGAAGAAGCCGAGAATACACAAGATAACGTTATAACATCAGAATTTAAGTCTGAGAAAAACTCAATAGTTCCGTTCACTTCAATGACGGAATCAAATGGCAGCTTATATATTACAAAATCACTTTCCTCTTCTGCCAATTTAGAAAATGCAAATGTTATTCCTATTGAGTCTGACTTTTTTACAATAGTTGGCGATGACGTATATTATATAACAAATGGGAGCGATGAATTTGCACCGGAACTTAGACGGTGCGGTTTAGACGGTAACAATGATATATCAATAAGCGAATTTGTCTCTCCGCTTGGCTCACCTGTAGTTATTGGAGACTATATTTATTCTGCTTACTACACAGAAGCTGACGAAGGTTTGAATAACGGAATATATAAAATTAACATAAACAGCGGAGAAACCGAAAAAGCAATTGAAGGCGAATACTTTATTTATGGATATGATAATGATAAAATTTATTATACTTCAAATTCAGAAAACCGCGGTTCAGGGACAATACTTCACCGAATGAATTTTGACGGAACGGATAAAACTGAAGTTCTTAATTTCAATGTAAGGACTGACAGTATTGTTGTTTATGATAAGTATATATTTTTCTCAGCATATGATGATATTAGCCACTGCTACAAAATATACAGGTCTCCTAAATCAGGAAAAGGAAATATTGACGCTTATAGCTTCGAATGTTTCTCTAACGTTTTTGATGTAATAGACGAAAGATTATATTATCAAGCAAATTCTGCAGTGTATTCATCTGAAATCAACGGAGATAATGAAATAAAAATTGCTGATATTGATGAGAAAAGTGACAGCGCTTATGGATTTAAAAAGTTTGACAATAAGATTTATTTTTACGAAAAGTCAAATCAAGGAGACATCCTATATCAAACAAACATTGAAACAAGCGAAAAACTAAATATAAGCAAATAATTTATTAATTCAAAAAGAATATTATAAAAATTCACTGTCAATATTTGTATCGTTAACAAAGATTATTTGCAGTTTAAATATGCTGCATATATTATAAAACTATTAAATGTAAAAGGAGTTTATAATGCCATACATCACAATAGAAGGCGGAGAATTATCTCCATCACAAAAGGAAGACTTAATTAAACAAATTACTGAAGTCTCTTCGAAAATAATGAAAATACCTTCAGATTTTTTTATGGTCACAATAAAAGAACTGCCGGATAATAACATTGGTATTGCCGGAAAAACAATAGACAAAGTAAAAGCAGAATATATAAAAAGTAATAAGTAAAAAGTTTTTATATTAAATATAAAGTATAAAGAGGATAATATGAAAAAAACTATACTATTTTTTGTTTTGGATAAGTACTCGGATTGGGAATCAGCATATGTTTCATGTTTAATAAATGCATTAGGTGAAAGTGAATATGCAATCAAAACTTTTTCGTTATCTAAAGAACCCGTAAAATCATTAGGCGGTTTTACATTAATTCCTGATTATGACTTAGCAACCGCACCTAAAGACTTTGAAGGATTAATATTAATTGGCGGAATGTCTTGGAGAACGGAATCTGCAAAAAAAGTAAAACCTTTTGTAAAAATAGCTTTTGAAAACAAAAAAATTCTGGGAGGAATATGTGACGCCGCAGGATTTTTAGCTACAACTGGAGTGTTGAATAATATAAGACATACAGGAAATGATTTAAATGATATCAAACAATGGGCAGGAGATTCATATTCAGGAGAAGAAAAATATATTTTAGAACCTGCTATCTGTGATAAAAATATAATTACTGCCAACGGAACTGCGCCGCTGGAATTTGCTTTGGAAGTTTTAAAAGCCTTGAAAGTGGCTCCTGAACAGAAAATACTCGAATGGTATAATTTTCACAAATACGGGTTTTATGAAGCCCCAATGCCTGAAATATAATCGGAGGAAAATATGAAGAAAAAAGATATTTTATTCAAACAGGATGATTTTATATTTTCCTACCGTGCAGCAGGGATACTTGTTCACAATAATAAAATTTTAATGCAGAAATCTAAAAATGATGACGGATACTCATTTATCGGCGGGCATGTCTCATCATGCGAAACTTCTGAGGAAGCGTTGAAAAGAGAATATATGGAGGAACTGCATGCTGATATAAATATTAATAATTTATTCGCTATTGGTGAAGTCTTTTTTCCGTGGAAATCAAAATCTTGCCACCAAATTAGTTTATATTATAAGGTTGAGCTAAAGAATTTATCTGACATTCAGCTTAATGGAACTTTTCCCGGATATGATGAGCTTAACGGAAAACGGTATGACTTGGATTTTTGCTGGCTTGATTTAAACACTTTAAATGCTGTAAAAGTTTATCCAGTAGAATTGGTTCCGTATATAATAGAAAACTCTAACAATGTTGTACATTTTATAAGCCGGCAATTATAGGGTGAGTTAAATTAAACTTATAATATTAATACACATTATGTATTTGATATATTGATAGTAAATACATAATGTTTTTGTTTATAAAATTGACTGTAATAAACTATCTATTTCAAAAATATTACGAAAAACGGTGCTCTTTTCATGGTTAAAAGCCTGAGGACAGCGCTGTTTTCTCACAATTATAGAGTTTTTTGTGTGATTTGCTATAATGGCTTTGTTTCTTTAAAGCCACTTTTTATTATTTAACAGGATTAATATTCAACTTTATTGGTTCAATAATATTAGTTTTATATAATCAACTTTATATATCCTAAATCTCATACCAAACAATTCAATTATTTTATTATATTTAAATATCTAATATCTGTTTGACTGTAAAACATAACAAAATAACTATTGTTTTACCTTAAGTATTATGATAAAATGAAGTATAATAATTTCAATTTTTAGGAGTGGACAATATGAAGATTAAAAGATTGCTTGCCGGACTCACTGCAGCGTGTATGATTACTGCAATAACTCCGGTCTTCGCGAAAAATGATTTAACTCTCTATGACGGACAAGTTTCTGTTGAGGCAGCAACAAAAAACGGACTTCTTGCCTTTCCAGGCGCTGAGGGCGGCGGAAAATACACAACCGGTGCTAGAGGAGTCGAAAACCCTGAAATTTACCATGTCACCAACTTAAATGAAAATGGTGCCGGTTCTTTTGCTGACGCAGTCTCTCAGCCTGGAAGAATTATTGTTTTTGATGTAAGCGGCACTATAAATTTAAGCAACACATTAAATATACCTAGCAACAACTTAACTATACTTGGTCAAACCGCCCCGGGCGACGGAATAACTTTTGCAGGTTCTGATCTCCTCTTATCCCACGGTGTTTCAAACGTTATTTTGAGATATCTTAAAATTCGTCCTACTGATGACAATGAGGGTGAACCCGACGGCTTGGGCGGAAGATGGAACCATGATATAATTATAGACCACTGCAGTGTTAGCTGGAGCGTGGACGAAATGCTGACTTTATATGCCGGCTCCAGTGAAAAAACTGAGTATACCCCGTCAACCAACATAACTATGCAAAATACAATTGGTGCCGAAAGTTTAAGAATGTCTGACCATTTTAAGGGCGCTCATGGATACGGAGCAATTTGGGGCGGCGGTCTTGCAAGCTATCATCACAATTTGCTTGCTCATCATGACAGCCGAAGTCCAAGAATGGATAGAGAGCTTGTATCTACAGATGTTAGGAATAATATAATTTATGACTGGGGCACTACAAATTCAGCCTACGGTGCCGAACCATATTCTTATAATTATATTAAATCTTTGGATAATCCTGAAAAATATCCTATTGTTTCTAAGAATCCATCAAACGTAAATTGGGTTAATAACTATTATAAATTTGGCCCCGGCACAAAAGAAAATTTAAGAAGCCGAATTTATGATATATCAAATGATATTCCTGAAATAACAAAAGCAAATTTCTTTATTAATGGAAATTATGTAACCGGCAATGACGAAGTTACATCTGATAACTGGAAAGGGATAAATTTCCCAGAAAAAGCTGAAAAATTATCATCTCCTGTTAATATGGATATTTATGATATAAAAACTCAAACTGCACAAGAAGCATATGAGCAAGTTCTCGCTGAATCAGGCGCAACGCTGCCGAAACGTGATAGTATAGATGCAAGAGTGGTTGCTGATGTAAAAAATGGAACGGGACGAATAATAAATAATGCAAACGAAGTTGGCGGTATTATTAAAACTGAAAATATTAGCCGTGTGTTTGAGATACCAAGTGATTGGAAAACTTCAAACAATATGGGAACAGCCAAAGAAACCGATATTATTAAAAGTGGAAAATGGACCGGTTATACCTGGATTGAGGCATATGTAAATGATTGGACTGAAAAACAGCCAAATCCTGAAAATCCTGACATTATAGTTACTGAACCCGCTATACAATCTCTAAGTGATGAGATTAACGGGCATAAAATAGAAAATGGAAACTGGGCTGTTTTATTTGACAACGAACAATTAAGTTATAAAGCTATAGGTCTCCCTCCCAAAAACTCTGATACCAGTGTTGTAAAAATGGAACTCTATGACGGTGCAGAATTAATTAAGACATATGACAATTCTGCAGAAATAAACGATTCAATCTCTCTTGCTCCAGGAATACATTATTTGAGTTCTAAAGCATATAATAATAAAAATGAATCAACACAAAGTCCTACGTCAATTGTATACGTTAAATCTTCCTCTGATTTCGGAACCTTTGAACATACGCAAATTGGAAAGCCTTCTTTTGACGGAAAGGGCGGCTCTTCAATGGATATTGATGGAACCTATACAATAAGCGGAAGCGGACTTATTGGCGGTACAGAAGATTCATGTGATTTTATGTATAAACAGGTTACAGGTGACTTTGATATAACGGCTAAAATTGTTGACATACCAAAATATGAGAATGGTCAAATAAGCGGTTTAATGTTACGTGAAAGCTTAGACAACGGTTCAAAAATGGCAATGCTGGCAGACGGATGGTTAAAATATGGCGAAAACGTAAGAGCAGTTTATCGTGCTGGTGAAAATCAAAACGCTGAAACTTCGTTTTTTAAAAAGGCTGACGGTTCGGTTCTTGATAATGCAGGTTCTTATGATACATCTAAAGAAGAATGCAGAGTTCCACAATATATGAGAATGCAGAGAACTGGAAACACGATAACATTATCCGTTTCAGATGACGGAAAAGATTGGACGAATAATCCAAGACAGCCACAGTCGATAGAAATTCCAGGATTATCTGATACTATATATGTTGGTATTGCTACTGATTCAATCCAAGGCGTTCCTGTAAAAGACTATTTTTCACAGGCTAAGTACAGCAATATAATTTTAAATGGAAATACGGACGCATTGAATGAACTTTATTATTTAAACAATCCTGTTATAAATGGTAATAATGTTAAAGCCAGTATCATAAATAAGGGAGAGACTGCATTTTTTATTGCCGCGTCATATGATAAAAACGGTAATGTTTTAGATGCCGAACTCAGAGAAGTAAAAGGGCAAGAATCCCCGACAGAAATAAATATAACACTTTCACCTGATAATGGAACTGTTAAAGCATTTTTATGGTCAAATAATTTTGAAACTTGCATAATGAAATAACTACAAATAAAAAATAATATATAGCTAAACTTATTAGAATCAGAAAAAACATAAACTAAAAAAAGAGTTCTTATGGTAAAATAAAACCATAGGAGCTCTTTTTTATACTGCACGTACATATTTTGTATGGTTCATAACTTATTTCTCTTAATTTTTTACTCCATATTTATTCCCATACACATTCTTCGCTTTATCAGTATAGTAATTTACAAACTCAGTTTTGCTTTCTGTGTATGCGTCTCTATTATTTTCATAACGTTTCCATAAATTTAGTTTTAGCTTTTCATATAATTTTGCAATATCCTCATTTTCTATTAAATAATCTCTAAAATACAACTCGTCATTATCTCCAAAACGCCTTAAATGTAAATGAAACACTTTATCTGCAAATCCGCACGCAGTATAGCCCTTGTTAAATGACATGCGAGCAATACTTTCTGACATACATATATAATCATTTTCAACTAATATTTTCTTAATATAATTAAATTTGCATTCATTTGTTGTTTCTAATAATATATCAATAATTGGCTTAGCTTGAATTGTTTCAATAGATGTACTGCCGATATGACTTATTCTTTTAATATAGCCATACGGTAATATTTTTAAGATATTCTGTTTTTCATCCTCGTACCAATTTTTCCAATATAATTTATGCCCAGTTAAATAAATAGGAAACAATTGCCACAATTTCTCAAGTGGCATATTAGATAAATCTATAGGCAAAATAATCACCACCAACAACATTTCATAAAATTTTTATAAAATTTACTGAGCCTGCTTTATTGTTCCGTCTCTATAAGCTTCAAGCAAATCTTCCAAATCTTTAATTTGTTCTTTTATTACCTCACCCTCATCAATATCCGCCACCATTTTCCTCTTTCCCGCTTTTTCCAAAACTACTGTTTTAGAGTGTATATCAAGTTCTTCCATAATAGCTTTTTGCTTTGATTCAAAAGGTTCATGCGATGTTAAAATAAGCCCGTGGGAATTATATAATAAGGTGTAACCTGCTATACCGGTCTTTGGATGATATCCTTTTGAAAGGCCACCGTCTATAACAAATAACTTACCTCCGGCTTTTATCGGGCTCTGACCTTTTTTAATTTCAACAGGAACATGTCCGTTAATAATATGTGACATTGCAGGAGAAAGCCCAAATTCCTTAAGTATTTTTATACATATATCACGTTTTTCAACGTTTGCATAATACGGATTCTTTTTTTCTATATGCAGTTTAGGCTCGTCAATAAAATATTGTTCAAAAGTAGTTATTTTGTCCTTACCAAACAGCGGAGATTTCGGACCGCACCATAGATACCACAGCAAATCCTCAACATCGGAATGCTCACTAGTTCCATTCTTAACTTTCATGCCTTGTCTGACTTTTCTGTCTATTTCATCAAATAGTTTTTTACCTCTAAGCTTTTTACCAAAAATATCAACTGTGGCAAAATTTCCGGAAGGCGTCATAGGAATACAGCCGTGAAACATCAAGTTAGAATTATAGCTGTTATAAATAGAACCTCTCTCACACATAAAATACATGTGTTTTTTTAGCCTTTCACTTGTCATAAACGCAGTTCTAAGTCTTTCCATTACCTCTAATTCGTCATCAGTAAGTTCATACGGATTTTCCGGGTCAATTGTAGGAAAGTTTTTGTCAACAAGCTCATATTCCTTTCCGTCAATAATTATTGTTCCCTTATCATAATCTATTTTATCTAATAAAAGTCGACCTTCCATTTTATACTCGGGATGACGCTTTATAACTTGTCCTTCAAGTTTAAATTGTATAATTGTTATGGCCTTATGTATTTTAGAAATAAGTTTCTCATCATGTTTGCTATACTCAGTCACATCAATATGTCTTGGAATAAATTGTTCACAATCGTCTTCCGCATAGGCTTCCATTGCAAAAATCGCCAAAGGACGCACACTTATTCCATATTCTCCTTCAATAGTGTTCATATTATCAAATTTAGAACTGAGTCGTATCACATTCGCTATACACGCCATGCTTCCAAATGAAGCTCCCATCCATTCTATATCATGATTGCCCCATTGTATATCCACGCTATGATGATTCATTAAAGTATCCATTATTATAGGCGCACCGGGGCCGCGGTCATATATATCGCCTATTATATGAAGACGGGCTATAGCCAGTCTTTGAATTAGATTTGACATAGCAATAATAAAAGCGTCAGCACGGCCTATTTTGATTATTGTTTCTACTATTTGTTTATAATACTCATTCTTATCCATTTCATAATCCTGAGAATGCAGCAGCTCGTCAATAATATATCCAAAACCTTCCGGAAGCGCCTTTCTAACAACTGAACGTGTATACTTTGAAGCGCTTACTTTACACACTTCAATAAGACGATGCAGTGTAAGGGTGTACCACTCGTCAAGGTCCTCAATATCTTCTTTTATAATTTCCAGTTTTTCTTCAGGATAATAAATCAAAGTCGCCAAAGACTTTCTTTCAGACTCAGGCAAAGTGTGCTCAAAAACCATATCTATTTTTGATTTTATTACACCGGACGCATTTTTTAAAATATGAATAAATGATTCATACTCTCCATGTATATCACTTAAAAAATGTTCTGTCCCTTTTGGCAGATTTAGAATTGCGTTTAAATTTATAATTTCCTCAGACGCTTTTCTGATAGTCCCATAACGCATATGAAGAAGCTTTAAATATCTATAATCACGTTTTTCTCTATTGTTATCAGTTTTATCACTTTTCATAAAACAAAAACCATACGGAATTATCCGCTTTTCCTTTCGTAATAATTAAATGTCCAATATGCGGCAAAAGGTGCTTATTAAGTAAGCACCTCTATTCCTTTTTCCTCTGCGGCGCGTCTTGCCTCTATTGCTTCTTTCAGCATCATATCTTTAACTTTCATAAGTCTGATTTGGGTTGAACGCTCATTCTCATCAAGTTTCATAGTGATATATTTTATTTGACGCTGATATTCTGGTATCATAACGTGTTCAAGAGCATTTACACGCCTTCTTGTCTTTTCAATTTCATCCGCCATTAGCTGACACGATTTTTCACATTCAGCAAGCTTCAGCATATCCGGAAAAACAGAGTTCAGAGATGCTACCGCATCATCTAAATCTCCCGAAGTAAATGCAAAACCATATGAATAAATATCATTCTCAGCCGGGGTTCTTGTCTGATAATCAAAGACAGGTATTTCAACACTCATAACATTCTGCTTAGACACATTAACTGAAACCGACTGCTTAGGCGCCAATAAAGCGGTCTTTAAAGCGGGATCATTCATAACGGCAGCCGCAAGCACAAATTTCTTATTTGCTTCCTCTATTCCTTTTTCAACCTTCTCACGCAGCTCCTTATTAAACCGTACCAAGTCAAGAAAACGCCGCATAAGTTCATCACGTTTATCCTTTAACAGTTTGTGACCTCTAAGAGCTGTTACCAGCTTTTTCTTTAGCCGTGTAAGCTCCATTCTGGTTGGATTTACTTGTGTCATTGCCATATGAATTCCTCCTAACTCTTTTCTTCCTCATAATATTTGTCAAGAAATTCATCTTTAATTCTCTTTAACTCGCTTCTCGGCAAAATTGACAAAAGCGACCATCCAATACTTAATGTCTCCTCAATATCACGGTTTGTTTGATATCCCTGCGAAACATATTTTTTCTCAAATTCATCAGCAAACTTTGCATACTTTTTATCTATATCAGTTAACGCGGCCTCGCCTAAAATAACCATAAGTTCTTTAGCGTCTTTTCCTCTTGCATACGCTGCAAACAACTGATTCATAGTATCTGCGTGATCACGTCTTGTCTTGCCTTCTCCTATACCCTTATCTTTCAAACGTGAAAGCGATGGAAGCACGTCTATAGGCGGCATAATATTTTTTCTGTATAATTCACGGGATAATATTATCTGACCTTCAGTAATATACCCTGTAAGATCAGGAATAGGATGAGTCTTGTCATCCTCCGGCATTGTAAGAATAGGTATCATCGTTATTGACCCCTTTTTACCTCTCTGCCGTCCGGCTCTTTCATATATTGTAGCAAGGTCAGTATACATATATCCTGGATATCCGCGTCGTCCAGGCACTTCTTTTCTTGCTGCACTGACCTCTCTTAAGGCGTCAGCATAATTTGTAATGTCAGTCAGGATAACCAAAACGTGCATATCCTTTTCAAAAGCCAAATATTCTGCCGCTGTCAGCGCCATACGCGGAGTTGCAATACGTTCAACAGCAGGGTCGTTAGCCAAATTTACAAACATAACGGTTCTGTCAATTGCTCCGGTTTCTTTAAAACTTTCAACAAAAAAGTTAGATTCCTCAAAAGTTATACCCATAGCTGCAAAAACAACCGCGAACTGCTCATTCTTTCCTTTTACAGTCGCCTGTCTGGCAATCTGTGCCGCCAGCTGCGCATGCGGAAGTCCGCTTGCAGAAAATATTGGAAGTTTTTGTCCTCTTACAAGAGTGTTAAGTCCATCTATAGCAGAAATACCAGTTTGAATAAACTCCTCAGGATAATTTCTGGCAGCCGGATTCATAGGAAGACCATTTATGTCCATTCTTTTGTCAGGCAATATTTCAGGACCATTATCAATGGGACGGCCAAGCCCGTCAAAAACTCTGCCCAGCATATCTTCAGAGACACCAAGCTCCATGCTTCTTCCCAAAAATCTTACCTTACTTGTTGATAAATTTATTCCCGTTGAAGGCTCAAACAATTGTACCATAGCGTCACTGCCGTCAATTTCCAAAACTTTACAGCGGCGTTTCTCGCCGCTGGATAATATGATTTCACCCAAGTCATTATAGTTAACATTTTCCACACCGCGCACCAGCATAAGAGGGCCGGCAACTTCTTCAATGGTTCTATATTCCTTTGGCATATTAATCAGCCTCCCTTGTGAGCATACCAGATATTTCGCTATTTAAGTTTTCAAGGATTTTTTTATATTCTCCGTCTATATCATCTTCATTATAATATTTAAATCTTCCTATCTGTTCACGTACCGGAAGATTCACCAAACTTTCAACATCTCCGCCCCTATTTAAAGCTTCTATGCTATTCTCATAAAAATCTATAATAAGCTTCATCATATAATATTGTTTCTTTAAAGGCGTATAGGTATCTACGTCATGAAAAGCGTTTTGATGCAAAAAGTCCTCACGTATACTTCGCGCGGCTTCAAGCTTTATCCTGTCAGTTGGAGACAATGCGTCCATTCCAACCATTTTAACTATTTCATCCAATTCAGACTCTTCCTGAAGCAGATGCATTATATCATTTCTTAAATTCATCCAGTTGCCGTTTACATGCTCATTAAACCATTTTTCCATTGTGTCAATATATAAAGAATAACTTGTAAGCCAATTTATAGCCGGGAAGTGTCTTTTATACGCCAAATTTGCGTCAAGACCCCAAAAGACTTTAACGATTCTAAGCGTTGCCTGAGATACCGGTTCTGAAATATCTCCTCCCGGAGGAGACACGGCTCCTATTACCGAAAGCGCGCCCTCTTTATCATCGCTTCCCAACGTTACAACACGTCCGGCACGTTCATAAAACTGTGCAAGCCGGCTTCCCAAATATGCAGGATATCCCTCTTCTCCAGGCATTTCTTCAAGTCTTCCTGACATTTCTCTCAGCGCCTCTGCCCAACGTGAAGTTGAATCAGCCATTAAAGCAACCGAGAATCCCATATCCCTAAAATATTCAGCTATTGTAATACCAGTATAAATTGATGCTTCACGAGCCGCAACCGGCATATCAGATGTGTTAGCAATAAGAACGGTTCTCTCCATAAGCGACTTCCCGGTCTTAGGGTCAATCAGTTCAGGAAATTCGTTCAATACGTCAGTCATTTCATTACCGCGTTCGCCGCATCCAATATAAACTACTATATCAGCGTCCGCCCACTTAGCAAGCTGATGCTGAACAACTGTCTTTCCGCTTCCGAATGGCCCCGGAACAGAAGCCACGCCGCCCTTCGCAATCGGGAACAGTGTATCAATAACACGCTGACCCGTAACAAGAGGCATGTCAGGAGACAATTTTTCTTTATAAGGACGTCCGATACGAACAGGCCATTTTTGCATTAAGGTTATTTCTTTTTCACCGCTGCCGGTATCAATTATTGCAATAACTTCATCAACCTTGAAACTTCCGTCAGATATCGACTTGATTTTACCGCTTATATTTGGAGGCACCATTATTTTTTGAGTAACAACGTCAGTTTCCTTAACTGTCCCCAAAACGTCTCCGCCCGTAACTTTGTCCCCATTTTTTGCCGAAGCCTTAAACTCCCACTTTTTATCCCGCTTTAAAGAAGGAACCTCAACTCCGCGGCGCAAGTTATTTCCAGCAGCTTTCATAATATCATCAAGAGGTCTTTGTATACCGTCAAAAATGCTACCAATCAGCCCGGGTCCTAGTTCCACACTGAGAGGCATACCTGTAGTCACAACAGGCGTTCCCGGACCAAGACCCGAAGTTTCTTCATATACCTGAACCGAGGCTTTATCACCGTGCATCTCAATTATTTCGCCGATTAGATGCTGTTCTCCAACTCTGACAACATCATACATATTACATTCTTTCATTCCCTCTGCTATTACCAAAGGTCCGGCAACTTTTTTAATTATTCCTTTCGCCATATTCAACACTTCCTATTTATCATTTTAGTCATTAAATATAATATCTGAACCGACAGCTTTCTCTACTGACTTCCTTACCCCTAGTATGCCGCTACCCGTATTTCCGGATACTCCGGGTATCATTATAACAGCAGGAAGGATAGACTCCGTATATTTTTCTATCTCATCAGCTACATATTCCGAAGCTTTTTCAGTAATATAAATTACAGCAAACTTTCCGCTGGATGCAAGCTGTTTAAATATTTTTCTGCATTCATCACGCGTATCTGTAAAATAAGTGTCAAGCCCCAAAGTTCCGAACCCGGCAACGCTGTCCTTATCTCCGATAACAGCAACATTATACATAGAGATCACGTATCCTTTCTCTAATCAATTCATCCGGAAGATTATTCTTTTTACCGGACAAAATAATTTGAACTGCTTTAAGCTCATTTTGTTTTGCCAATATATATGAAAATATAGGTGCGACAGTAAAAGGATTTGATTTTTGACTTTTGATTAAATCCATAATCTTATTATCAGTCCATTTTTCAAATTCTGACATTGACACACTGAGTTTCTCTGCCGCTTCTTTATAACTTGTATGTTCGAGATATTTATATACATCATTTATGCTTTTTCCGGCTGCCGCAGCTAAAGTATCAACATCTAAAGTTTCACATTCGGCTAAAGCCCGCTGCATAAACCCTTTAGATTTTTTTGTCAATGCACCTCTGGCGGCAATTTTAATATCACTGAGCGCCACAAAAAGTTCAGCATAATCTTTTATAATAGATATGTCGGAAGCTGTTCCCTCGCTTAATATAGTCTCAAGACAACGTCTGTCAATATAAATATCGCACTCCTGTCCGTCTCCCGTCTCAGCAAACTTCTCAGTCGCTTCAACTGCAGTTTCTGAAAGAAATTCAGGAAGTTCAGAATAGTTTTTTATCTTAACAGCATTTAATATTACTTGAGGTTCAACAATTCCGCCTCGCAAAAAGTATCCTTCCGCTTCTTCAGCTGTGAATACAGATTTGATTGCAGCTTTTAAATTATGAAAATCGATTTGTCTTAAAAGAGTTTCAAACGGTGTTTTATCAGGGATCAATTCATTTATGAGTTCCCACATTTTTTCTGTTTCGTCTTTCTCTAATTCTTCAAAGCTTCTGTAATTGTCTTTAATTCCATACCCTTTTTCAGTCAAATACTTTAAAGCAGTCTCAAAATCAGGACATATAAGAAGCTGCTCCAAATCAGATGAACTCAGTAAATCAAGTTCTCTGGCGTGTATCCTGGATACTGCATATGTGTATTGCTCAACCATATAAATACCTCCGAAGTCAGTCAGCTAAATAATTTCATATAAGCTTTCTCTTTTATACTGTCGATATTTTCTTCTATTAATGCGTCAATAGTGCAATTTTCTTCTATATCGCCGTATTTTATAACAAACCCGGCATCTATCTTCTTACTCTTAACAATTTTAAGCTCAGGATAATTTTCAGAAACAAAACTATTAAACGTATCCGGCATTCTTTTTATATCATTTTCTGACAACATAAGCTCGCCATTTTTATTTTGAGCGTATTTTGAAATAAGTGTTTGCAAGAAATTAAAGTACTCTTTAACGTCAAGAGACTTTAGCTTTTCAGCAGCGTTTGCAACAGACTTGTCAAGCAGTTTTTGCTTTTCTTCAAGTATTGTTTGGCTCATACCATGTTCTGCAGACGTTTCCTCGCGTTCAAACTCAGTTTTAAACACTATATCCGCCTTTTGTTTTGCCGCTTCAATTTTATCATTAGCACTTTCAGTTGCTTTTTTTATAATCTGCTTAGCATCTTCCTTTGCTTTTGCAGTTATTTTTTCAGCCGCTTCGACCGCTTCTCTGTTAATTTGTCCGATAATTGAACTTAATCCTGCAATATCTTCCGCCACCATAATCACTCCTTTCGATTTATAGTATAGCTTAGATATTTAATCCACCAATACCATTTATTGAAAGAATCGATACCAAGAGCGCCAAAATAGCATAAGTTTCAACCATTGCGGCAAATATCATTGATTTACCCATTTGGTCAGGACGTTTTGCCACCAGCTGTATACCTGCTACCGCTGCTCTCGCCTGTCTCTTTGCTGACCAAAGTCCAACAAAAGCCATAGGAAGACATGCCGCCAAATATAATAGACCTTTTGCAATAGAAATATCACCGCTGCCGCCTAAAATACCAATCTGTGATAAAGTTATAAATGCAATAAGCAGCCCGTATATTCCCTGAGTTCCCGGAAGCAATTGCAGAATCAAAACTTTACCAAACTTGTTTGGGTCCTCTGTAACAACCCCCGCAGCAGCCTCACCTGCCATACCAACACCAATTGCCGAACCGATACCTGCCATTAAAGCTGCTAAAGCAGCTCCGGTTAATGCAAACACAATACCTAAATTTCCCATTTTTACTTTTCCTCCTTAAACTTAAAATAATTTGTGTGAACAGAAAACGGTTTAAATTTTTCTCCGCCGCCTTCATAAAATTTTCCAAAAAATTCAACAAACTGTAGTCTGTTTGTATGAACATACGCGCCCAGCAAATTTATTGCCATATTTAAAGTATGTCCTATAACAAACACTAAAGTAAAACATATGGCTCCCAGGAAACCTCCGCCAAACATACTACCCATCTGATTAAATACCTGAGCTATTACCCCTGTAGCCAATCCCAAAGCCAAAAGCCTCGAATATGACAATATATCACTTAAATATCCTGTTACACCGTAAAGCTCATATAATCCTTTTGCTACACGCTTTGCCGGATTTTTGGAAGAACGCCCGGCAAACAATATAATGCCAAGGGCTCCTACACCGGCGCATACCGCGGCTGCGGTTCCAACTTCAGGAGGTAATCTAAAAGTAAGCTCCGCCATGTTTATAAACATATCCATAGTAAGAAGATAAACCACTCCTCCCCCTACCAAAAGATACCAAAAAACGACATCGTAAATTGCACCTTTTATATCTCCATCTTTCGCCATCTGATAAAATTTTATTCCTAATCCAACAAATAAATGAACTATACCAACAGCAAATGAAAATACCAGCATTCTCATTGGGTCTTTTATAGGTTCAAACCATAATGGAGGTATAGTAACTGAAGTTCCAAAAAACGTCGTTGAGATTACCTTGACAGCGTCTCCAAAAAATCCTCCGAACAGAACTCCCCAAATAAAGGTTGATATACCGCAGTAGAAAAACATTTTTAATGTTTTCTTTATACCAATGTTCATATCCGGATAGCGTAATATTACGAATGCGCAGCCTATAATCATTAAAAGTCCATATCCGGCGTCTGACAGCATCATACCAAATAAAAAATAATAAAATAAAGACATTATAAACGTAGGATCTATTTCATGTTTATTCGGCATACTATATGTTTCCAGCACTGTCTCCACAGGTTCTGAAATAGAATTATTTTTTAAAAGCACAGGCGGATTGTCTTCCTCTGAAACATCACTTATTTCTACTGCCGCATTATACTTTCTTACTAATTCATCTTCCAGTCTGCCTGTATATTTTTCAGGAACATAACCATATATGACAAAGAACTTTTTTCTCTGATTTGTATCAGCTAGGGTATGATATTTTTCAATACGCATGGTATAATAGTCTACCATAAATTTCAAAAGGTCTCTGTGCTTTGACTGCGTCTCTATCCTTTTCGTATTTTTCTCTATCATAGATTTATCAAGTTGAATAAGATTTTTTAAATTTTCAATTTCATTTGCCGGAATTTCTGTTGAAACATACTGCGGACGTGAAAAGCCAATATTTCTTAAATATGATTCTATCTCAGCTCTTTTTTCCTTACGGCAGATTATAACGGCACATGTCTGCTGAGGTGCGGAAGAAATAATTTCAACATCAACTGAATACATTTCATCTTGACTATTCCCTTCATCCGACAAAATTTCATTATATTGTTCTAATATATCTTTAAGCTCATACTCCTCAGGAAAAACTCCAATTAATACAGAAGTTTTTTTAGTGCCCATAAAATTCATTGGAATATCTAAATTTAGCCAAGGATTTAAAGCTAAAATCGAATTCTCTTTCTTAGCTATATCAGCTTCAAGCTCAGAATTTTGTTTTGACAAATCATTTAGCTCATGAGCAATATTCATAACTCTGTCGGAATTATCAACCATTTCATAATACTGTTCAACCGACAGCATCTTTTTGCCGCTGAACATAGCCAACAGCGGAACGTCTTCCGGCGAATATTTCTTTAAAACCTCAAGCGACTGTTCTAAATTTGACCTAGCTTTTGCAAATGTAGCCGCTGACGATGAAGTATCCATTTTTTCAAAACCATCTTCTGACAAATCTACGCTTATCGGTTCTAAAACTCCATATCTTTGGAGAGCTTCCAAAATACTCTTACGGTGTGTTTTTAATCCATAAATCTCCACCCTTTTCATTGGCAGCTTAGCCATACACATCCTCCTTTCTTCATAAAGCAGAATTTATAACAATTCTCTTTTAACTATTTCTAATATAGCTTCAGTACCGGCTGAAGACTTTTTTCTAATAGATTCTATCTCTTGTTTAAGTTTAGAATCAGTATTCTTTTTTAACTCTTCAACTTTCAGCTTTGCCGCTTTAGAAGCATCAGATAAAATTTCTGAAATACTGTCATCAGCATTTTTCATAATTTTATCTGCTTCCTTTTTTGCGTCTTCAATTATTCTTTTGGCTTGCTCTTTAGCTTCTTTTTCAATTTTTTCAGCCCTTGCCTCTGCTTCAGTTAATTTATTTATTGTATCTTTCGGCATATTTTAAACCTTCTTTCAAAATAACTGTAAATCTTTCTTAGTTTACCACAAAATCAAGATAAAAACTGTCGAGAAACATTTTTATTTAAAAATATCATACAATACTTTCCTTATTGTCCATATTATACTAAACCATTTTTAATTTGTAAATAGTTTTTGTAAAATTATACAGATTTTTAACATTGTAATTGTATTTTGCCAAATTTTCTTTTTTATATATCTAGCTGACAAAATTAGTTTATTTACAAATTATTATTTTGCACATAAACATATATATTAAACTTTGTACTAATTTCCAAAAATCATTCATAAACATAAACAAACAAGTTTTCGGGAGGCGAAAAATGTGAGACAACATATAGAAGAAAGAACTGTTGAGCTTGGGAAATACATAGTCGAAAAAAAATGTACAGTCAGAGAAGCAGCAAAAAAGTTTGGTATTTCAAAATCTACTGTACATAAAGACGTTACCCAAAGACTCAGAAAAATAAACTTGATGCTCGCAAACCAAGTCGGTTCCGTTCTTCTTGAAAACAAAATGGAACGCCATATCAGAGGCGGTAATGCAACCAGAGAAAAATACAGACATATAAAAGAAACAGGATGATTAAGACCGCCTTTTCGGCGGTTTTTTATATATAGATTTATATAATTATTTAAAGCAAAATTTTCGATATATTTCAAACAATTTGTGCAGATTGTCGTCTAACCGATTATATTGACGACAATAATTGTAATATTATATTAACTTTTTATTAATATTTTTTAATTTTAATTGACTGTTCTCAATATTAGAGATATAATTTAAATATTATTATCTATATAAAATTAAGAAACGGAGGAAAACGAATGAAAAGGATTTCACAAATTGCACCTGAGGTTATAGAGCTGTCAGAAAAATGTATTAAAAATAATAATATAGACCCTGCTCTATATAAAAAATATGACGTTAAACGTGGTCTCAGAGACATCAATGGAAATGGTGTTTTAACCGGTCTTACAGAAATATCCGAAATATGTTCAAGTAAGATTGTTGACGGAAAAGAAGTTTCATGCGATGGTGAACTTTACTACAGAGGGTATAATATTAATGATATAGTATCCGGATTAAATGGGCGCAGGTACGGATTTGAAGAAACTGCTTACCTATTATTATTCGGTGAGCTTCCAAGCAGCGAAAATCTGCACAGCTTTCTTTCACTGCTCTCAGAGTACCGTAAACTTCCTACAAGTTTTGTTAGGGACATAATTCTTAAAGCTCCAAGCAGTGATATGATGAACACATTACAAAGAAGTGTGCTTACTTTATATGCTTATGATAAAAAAGCAAATGATACATCTATTCCAAACGTATTGCGGCAATGTCTGCAGCTCATAGCGTTGTTTCCGCTTTTTTCTGTTTATGGATATCAGGCATATAATCACTATTATTCCGGCAACAGTTTATTTATTCATCAGCCGGTTGCAAATTATTCTACAGCTGAAAACATTCTGCATTGCCTGAGACCTGACGGAAAGTTTACCGCCACAGAATCAAAAATTTTGGATATTGCATTAATACTTCATGCCGAGCATGGCGGCGGAAACAATTCAACTTTTACAACACATGTTGTATCTAGTTCTGGAACCGACACATATTCTGTCGTTGCTGCCTCATTAGGTTCCTTAAAAGGTCCTAAACATGGCGGCGCAAACATTAAAGTTGTGGAGATGTTTGAGAATATTAAAGAAAATATTAAAAATTGGAATGATGAGGGAGAAGTCAGAGATTATTTGAGTAAAATGCTGGACGGAGAAGTTTTTGATAAATCCGGTCTTATTTACGGAATGGGCCATGCAGTATATTCTATTTCTGATCCTCGCGCTAATATTTTTAGGTCATTTGTTAAAAAACTATCTCTTGAAAAAGGCTGTGATGAAGAGTATACGCTTTACAGCATGATTGAAAGGCTTGCGCCCGAAGTTATATCAGAAAAACGTAAAATTTATAAGGGCGTTAGTGCTAACGTTGATTTCTACAGCGGTTTTGTATATAAAATGCTTGGTCTTCCAACTGAATTATTTACTCCTATATTTGCTATTGCCAGAATTGCCGGCTGGAGCGCTCACAGATTGGAAGAATTAATAAATGCAGGAAAAATAATCAGACCATCTTATAAAAACGTATGCGAAAGAAAAGATTATATTGATATTGAAAACAGATAGATTTATTTTATTCCTAGTATAAAAAAACACGGCTGACTATATGAGTCAGCTGTGTTTTTTTAAAATTTTAAATATTAACCAAAATATCTCTTTAAAAGTCCTTCAAAGCCGCAGCCGTGTCTTGCCTCGTCTTTTGCCATTTCATGTACAGTGTCATGTATAGCGTCATATCCTAACTCCTTGGCTAACTTAGCAAGTTCTAACTTACCTGCGGTTGCACCGCACTCAGCATCCTTACGAAGTTCAAGATTTTTCTTTGTATCAGGATATACTACTTCACCTAATAATTCAGCAAACTTTGCTGCATGTTCTGCTTCCTCAAAAGCAGCTTGCTGATAAAAAGCTCCAATTTCAGGATATCCTTCACGGATTGCTTGTCTTGACATTGCAAGATACATTCCAACTTCTGTACATTCACCTGTAAAGTTAGCCTGTAAACCTTCTATAACTCTAGAATCAACGTCCTTAGCAATACCTACAACATGCTCACATGCCCAGCTCATTTCTCCATTCGAAACCTGCTCTGTAAACTTCTCAGCCGGAGCACTACATTGCGGACATTTTTCAGGCGGCTGTTCTCCTTCATATATGTATCCGCATACTCCACAAACCCATTTTTTCATAATAATTACCTCCAAAAAATTGATATATAAATTTTTATTTTTATCTTAATTATTTTCACTCAAACATTCATTACAAGTACCATAAAAAAGAAGAGTATGATATTCTATATCACCATTAAAATGATTTTCAGCAATTCTGTCTATATTAAAATCATATTCTGTTTCTATATCAGAAATTCTATGGCAGCGCCGACATACAAAATGATTATGCGGATTTGTGTTGCCGTCATAATGACTTTGGTCATAGCCAACATCTAGTTTCAAAATCTCTCCATTTTCGGATAAAATATTTAAGTTTCTGTAAACAGTTCCAAGACTTATATTCGGGATTCTTTCACGAACCTTATCGTATATCCAATCTGCTGTTGGATGAGACGTTGTGGCACATAGTATTTCCAGTATAGCTTCTCTTTGTCTGCTTCGTTTCATAATTTGTACCTCCAAATCAGAAATAGTAACTATTACTGTTTACAAACATATAATAACTCAAAGATTTTTATTTGTCAAGAGTTTTTTTAAAAAATTTATATTTTAAATTTTCAAAGTATAAAATGCAAATTAATAAAAACTAAAATAGTTGTCACTCTGATTAGAGAGTATCGAAAACAATTATCGATAAAGTTTATTTAATAATACTAAATGTAAGGTCTTTGTTTAATAAAGAATTTAAATAGTATAAAAATGGATATAAGGTATTGCAATTTTTAGATTTATTTTTATTAAATATCTAGCCAAATTATATCTTACTAAATATAAATTTATATAATAATTTTCTTATTTATCTACTATTATTGGGTCACGTGTTACAATTGAAAAAATATCTCTTACTTTTTCTGCAATATAAGTTGCTCCGGAATTTTCCAGTTCTTCTTTTGACCCATATCCAAACAATACTCCAATTGAATCAATATCAAATTTTTTTGCTCCTAATATATCATATTTTCTGTCTCCGACCATAACAATTAAAGACCTGTTTTCAACACCACACAAATCTAATGCGTCTGATATAACTTCTTCTTTTTTAGTTTTGCTGCCGTCCAAATTGGCTCCGGCTATAAATGAAAAATATTGAGCAATGTCAAAATATTTTAATATTCTTTCCGCAAATACTTTTGGTTTTGAAGTTGCAACTCCAAGACAAATACCACTGTTCTGTAAATCACACAATAACTCTTTTATACCATCATATAATTTGTTTTCAAAAATACCCGTATCCTTATAATATTCCCTATAATACTCTACAGCTTTTTTAGCTTCTTCTTTAGAAAATCCAAAATATTTTTCATAAGATTCATGAAGCGGCGGACCAATAAACTTATATAATTCTGATCTATCCTTTATTTGAATATTATATTTTTTAAGCGAATAAATCACAGAATTTGTTATACCTTCGCCGGGATCGGTTAAAGTGCCGTCTAAATCAAACAACACTACGTCATAATTTTTCATTTTTTAATTCCTCCAAAATATAAAAAGACCCAAAATATTTTATTATGTGAACTATTGATTTGCCTTTTGGTAGGCTTTCCCCCATTCAACCATAGAATCTAATATTGGCTTCAAGCTATAGCCTGTCTCAGTCAAAGTATATTCAACCCTGGGAGGAACTTCAGCATACACTTTTCTAGTTAATAGCCCCGACTCTTCCATTGAACGCAAATTAGAAGTCAGCACCTTCTGAGAAATACTCCCAATAGACTTTTTTAACTCACCAAACCGTTTGGTTCCATCCATCAAATCTCTGATTATAAGCACCTTCCATCGGTCTGATATTAACATCAAAGTCGTTTCAACCGGACATGCCGGCAGTTCTCTTTTCATATTATTTCATTCCTCTCAGCATAATAGTATATATTTGAAACTATACATCAATAAGTAATCTATAATACATTATAAACACAAATTTTCAGTTTGTCAACTTCACTATTTAATTGTTCTATAGTTACCATAAAGAAACTATAAAACAAAAAAGTGCTTACTTTACAAATATTAGTGTAAGTATTATGATTAAGTTATAAAGGAGGCAATCATATGGATATAACCTCTGTATTTAAACTTTTACAAGACGATATACATTCTGTTGTTTTTGCTACAATAAACGAATTCGGGCGTCCCGAAACACGAGTGACAGATATAATGCTTTGCGACGAAAATAGTATATATTTTATTACTGCAAGAGGAAAAAATTTTTATGAACAATTGATTGATAATAAATATGTCTCTCTGACAGGTTTCAAAGGAAACAGTACGATTTCCTCTATCGCAGTCTCTGTCCGAGGTAATGTCAAAGATATTGGAGCTGAACTATTGAATGAAGTATTTGAAAAAAATCCTTACATGAACACCATATATCCTACTATTGAAAGCAGAGCAGCACTAACCGTATTTCAAATTTATAAAGGTACTGGTGAGTATTTTAATTTATCCAAACGTCCTATAGAACGATACACCTTTTCTTTTGGAGACGCTGAACTTACTTGGAATGGTTATTTTATTAACGATAAATGTATACACTGCTTTCAATGTCTCAGTGTATGCCCGCAAAGCTGCATTAATATAAATGAAAAGTCAGCTTATATAAGACAAGAAAATTGTCTTCACTGTGGAAATTGCTTTGATATCTGTCCAGCTAGCGCTATAGAAAGAAGATGATAAAATGGCTCAAGAAGAACGTTTAAAATACTTGATAAATTATTTATTAAACGAACAACCTGAATATTCAAATATAAATATACCTGAAAGCTTAGAAGACAAAAAACAGCTTTTGCGTTCACTTATGAACGTCAGACCACCTTCTGATATTAGTCAGGAATTTTTATTGGTTCAAAATCAATATTTATCACAGGAAATTATTAAAAAAGGAATTACTAATGTGAATGACCTGACTCCGATAAAAGAAAAGATTTATTTGTGGCAAGGAGATATTACAACATTAAGATGCGATGCAATAGTAAGCGCGGCAAATAACAGATTGCTTGGTTGTTTTGTTCCATGTCATGAATGTATTGATAACGCTATACATACATATGCTGGAATACAGCTCAGATTAGCATGCGATAAAATTATGAAGTCTAAAAATTCTTTTGCCGGAACCGGCAGTGCGGAAATAACTCAGGCATATAACCTGCCGTCTGATTATATCATACACACTGTAGGCCCTATTATTAATTCAAAGTTGACACAGAATGACTGTTTACTCCTTAAATTATGCTATCAATCCTGTCTCAATGCTGCAGAGAAAAACAATCTCAAATCAATAGCTTTTTGTTGCATTTCCACAGGTGAATATCACTTTCCAAATCAAAGGGCTGCTGAAATTGCAGTAAAAACCGTATCCGAATTCATTCAATATTCAAACATAGAAAGGGTGATTTTTAATGTTTTTAAGGACAAAGACTATGAAATCTACCGAAAATTACTTCAAACAAATTGAACGTTTAAAAAATGTTTTAGACATTTCTGACGCTGTTATTATTGGCGCCGGCGCTGGGCTTTCAACATCTGCCGGTTTTACTTATTCCGGCGAGCGGTTTGATAAATATTTTTCAGACTTTAAGAATAAATATGGTTTTACAGACATGTATTACGGTGGATTTTATCCTTATAAATCACCCGAAGAATATTGGGCATATTGGAGCAGATATGTTTACATCAACCGTTATGAGCCTGCAAAATCAACCGTGTATACCGATTTGCTTGAGCTTATTAAAGAAAAAGACTATTTCGTCATCACTACTAATGTTGACCATCAATTTCAAAAATCAGGATTTGATAAACACAGATTGTTTTATACGCAAGGTGATTATGGATTATTTCAATGCTCGGTGCCTTGTCATAATAAAACTTATAATAATGAAGATATAATAAAACAAATGATGAAAGAACAGAAAAATATGCGCATACCAACAGATTTAATCCCTTATTGCCCAAAATGCGGGAAGCCAATGACGATGAATTTGAGGTCTGATAATAGATTTGTTGAAGATGATGGATGGCATATTGCAGCAGAAAGATATTCAAATTTCATTCGCCGTCATAAAAATATGAAAGTATTATTCTTTGAGCTTGGCATAGGTGAAAATACTCCTGTTATTATCAAATATACATTTTGGAATATGACATATGAAAACCCAAATGCTGTATACGCATGCGTAAATTTAAAAAATTACATATATCCTAACGAAATAAAAAAACAGTCCATTTGTATAAATTCAGATATACGCAAAGTAATTTTAGACTTAAAACACTGTTAGAAATACAACATTTACGTTATACCAGTAATAGTTACTATTAGGTAACTACAGCACAAAAAAGTGTTTACTTTACAAAATACATTTATGGCAATATAATGAAACCGGTTTTAAAACTAAATATTAAAATAGAAAGGATTGTAATTTATGAAAATCGCAGTAGTATGCGCAAATGGAAAAGTTGGAAAATTAGTTGTAAAGGAAGCAATGAAAAGAGGACTTGACGTAACAGCCATAGTTAGAGGAGAAAATAAATCACTGGCTGAGCACACAATCATTAAAGATCTTTTTGATCTTAAGAAATCGGATTTAGATAGTTTTGATACAGTAGTAGACGCTTTTGGAACATGGAATCCAGAAAGCCTGACGCAACATAGTACATCATTAAAAAAGCTATGCGATCTTTTATCAGGGACTAACAAGAGATTAATAGTAGTCGGCGGCGCCGGAAGTTTATATGTTAATCCTGAACACACATTGCAGCTGATGGATACTCCGGATTTTCCTGATATGTTTAAACCTCTTGCATCTAATATGGGAAAAGCGTTAGAAGAACTTCGTTCGCGAGATGACGTGCGCTGGACATATATTAGTCCAGCCGGTGATTTCAGGGCAGATGGTGAGAAATGCGGAAAATACATATTAGGCGGTGAAGAGCTAACATTAAATTCAAACGGTGAAAGTATAATAAGTTACGCCGATTATGCTGCCGCACTTGTTGATGAAATAATAAATGGTAATCACATAAATGAGCGCATAAGTGTTGTTAGAGCATAATATTTTGTCTTTAATATATATAACGGCAGCTTGACTAGTGCGCCAGACTTTGACTGTTTGACTGTCATTACTCTGTTAACTTATAATTGGCTTTTTAAGATTAAATATTGATTATAATATAATGTTTGTTTTATACAAAACATTATATTTTAAAACAAAACTATAAAATTGACATTTTAAATAAACTCATATATACTAAATTCAGAGGAGTGATAAAATGTCAAGTTTATTTAAGTCAACTTTTAACAGCAGGTTTCTCAACGGAGATAATATTCCTTACCACAGATATATTCGCAGTGATGTCCCTAATAATATCAGCAAAGACGAAATAGATTGGTTATATAAAAATAATTTTACAACAATCATTGATTTGCGCTCTGATTGGGAACACGAGCATGAATCTGTCCCTCTTGAAATTGACAACAGATTTATATACCTTCACAAACCCGTTACAATAGACGGTTTAGTTGATATAGATAATATTAATGGTATAGTTCCTAAAACTGTTGCTGATGTATCAAAATCGTATATTTTGATGGCTGACAAAAATATGAAAAATATAATCAATACAATTTTAAATGCTAAAACAAATGTTTTATATTTTTGCAGCGCAGGCAAAGACCGAACAGGCGTTGTTTCAGCTATATTAATGCTGATATACAAAGAAAGCCGAAACAGTATCATAGATGATTATATGAAATCTTTAGATAATATCAAAGTTATATTTGAGAAATATTCTAAAGAATTCCCCGATATTAATACTGATATTATATATCCTAAAAGAGAATTTATAGAATCATTTTTGGATAATGTAAATCTTAATAATATAATTTAATCATCATTACAACTTCAATAATATAACTTTTGTAAACTTATTAGAAATAAAATCATATATTATTCAATGAAGATTTAATGCTTATATTAAACTGCATAAAGGAGAATGATATATGAAACGTTTAGTACCACTTGAACCACAAGCTGAAAAAGTATGCAACGAAGCCTCAAAGCCGCCTCTTATATTTCAGCTTCCGCCTGAAAAAGGCCGTGAAGTGCTGGAAAAAATGCAAGACAGCCCAGTATACAAATATCCGGCGGAAATTAAAAGACTACAATTTGAATCTGATAACTGGGGAACTTTTAAAATATATTTTGTTATTCCAAGCAACTTACAGGGAATCCCAAGCGTTATCTACTATATACATGGGGCTGGATGGGTATTTGGTAGTTTTCATACACATGAAAAGCTGGTTCGGGAACTTGCAGCAAGAACCAATTCAATTCTAGTCTTTCCTGAATATAGTCTTTCCCCTGAAGTTAAGTATCCTACTGCTATCGAACAATGTTATGAAGCCTTATGCTGTATTCCCGAACTGCTGAAACAAGAAAGTATTTCAGCTGATTTAAGTAAACTCACTGTGGCGGGCGACAGCGTCGGCGGTAATATGGCAACGGTAATGACTATAATGGCAAAATATCGAAACGGACCATATATAAATAAACAGCTTTTATACTATCCTGTTACCAACGCATGCTTTTCAACAGACTCTTACTGCGCCTTTGCTGTAAATTATTATCTATATCGAGCAGGAATGATGTGGTTTTGGAACCAATATACAAGCAATCTTTTAGAAAGAACACAAATTACTGCCTCTCCTCTTAAGAGTTCGCTTAATGAATTAAAGAATTTACCGCCAGCGATGATTTTAAACGGTGAGGCAGACGTTCTGCGAGATGATGGAGAATCTTATGCGCGACGTCTTAGAAAAGCCGGTGTAGATGTAACTGCAGTAAGATTTCAGGCAATTATTCATGATTTTGTTATGCTTAATGCTTTAGACCAAACTAAAGCATGCCGCGCAGCTATGGATCTCTCGACCGAGTGGATAAAAAAGAAAAATGCCGAATAAAATTTAATACACAATTCAGTATATACAAAAATTTGTCTAATAAAATATTAGATTACTATGAAAAATATAATATAAATCAATATTGTTTATTTCAATAATTTTCATCTGCATATAATCATTTTAATAAATGTTTTTCTCATAACAGATATTATAATAATTATATATCATAACTAAAATATAAACTGCAATCAAAATAAATGCGCCTCGAAAACTGAAAAATAATAACTGATGATTTTAACTATACGACAAATTCAGGTGTGCTGTTTTATGCACACCTGAATTCTTATAATATTTAATTATAGAAAAATATATTTTAAAACTTATACTTTTCATTTCAGTTAGTATTAAAATATTAGAACTATTTGACTCCAAAAATCAGCGTAACTTTTTAAACGAATCCCATAAACATGCTTTTATAATATCAAAATTAACTTCACTGACATTTATTTTGTTTGTATTTCCAAGTATATCAGCTTGCTTTAAATCTGTTAATACCAATCATTTGTATAACCGTGCAAAATGCTTTTGTGCCTCTTGTTTAGTTTACATCATGATATGTTATCAATCGCTGTCTGAAGAACCAATATCACTGTATTCAGCATCTCTAACAGATGCGTCACAAGCCAGCTAAAATCCTGCTTCAAGTTGAAGATTTGCAAAAATCATCATTTTCCAAAATTAAAGTTCTATAGAGTTAGCTGCTTTTATCTTATATGTTTTAAAAATAAACTGACATTTCTACCGAATAAAATATTTTAACATATTCCGTACGTTATTGCCATAAATTATTTTATTTAACCATACAAGTAACAAAATGTCTGCAGCTTCATTTCTTAAAATACATACTAGGTTAAAAATTATCATTTAAAAGATCCATTTATATAAAGCTTGCAACAATTCAGATATAGTATGTATATTAACTTTATATCTTCATAATTATACTATTAACTTTAAATCAGTTCTATTATTTTTTCTATACAATACAAACGATATAAATAACAGGATCAAGCACACAAGAGCTAAAATCACATCTGACGGTACGCTGGAAATCAGAAATACCGGTAATGCAAAAATAAGTACTATAACCATACTCATAAATACTGAGATCATAGACGTAGTACTCTGCTTTACAACTGCAGCCTCATTTTCCCAATCAAATACCGGAAACATCAGATTTGAAAAAATACCAAATACTGTTGTAAATATAATCAATGCCGCTGGTACTAGTATAAGCCAAACAGCTTCAAGTATTGACGGTTTTACAGCAATCATTAAAAATATTTCTGAAAGTATATAAAATGGCGCTATAACTGAAAAGTTAACCATTATTTTACTATCAAAAACAGTCTTTGCTTTTACGGGCAGACATTTTATAATCCACCATTCCTTACCCTCTAAAGAAATTGATACTGAAGTGGTCGGCATCAAAGCGGGCATATATCCTATTACAAACGGAAGAGCTTTTCTTACCATTCCAGGTATAGGAATCAACGCTTCAACTTTGTCTATTCCCATAACCAAAATTGCAACTGAGGCCAAAGTCATCATTACAGCTCCCATTACAGTATTGGATATATAGACGCCTGATGAAAAGTAGCGCCTTAATTCTCTGAAATAAAGAGCTTTTAATGTTGAATTAGTTTTTAATTTATGAATTTTATAATTATGCTTTGCCGTTGTTGAGTATAGTGTACTGCATATCTTTTGAAAATTCAAAGACACAATAACAGCCATAACTAAAAATACCGCAACCGAAACGATAATAAAAGTCAGTAAAAATAATATACTTCCCGATGTCATCGCTTCCCCAAGCCAAATTGCCGGCGGATAAATATTATTAATCTGTTCAATAATGACCTGTGACAAATTTTGAAGCGTCTCAGATGAAACATTCTCCATATTATTAGACTGCATGCTGAATATAATTATCACAGAAGCAAACAATATAGATAAAACAGCGGTAACTGGTCCTTTATATTTCATCTTAGAAGCGATCGCCGTTACTGCCGCTCCCAATAATGTAGCAACAGCCATTGGGAGAAACGGCAGAAAAATTATTCCAACCAAACTGGTCAAATAAAATCCAAACCCAAGACCTAAGCTTATTCCATAGACAACAGTCCCTGTTCCCATTACTACAAAAGATATCAACAGGTTATCAAAATACATATTAAAAAATCGGCTTATAACTACATCAATTTTAGAAATCGGCAATGAACATAAAACCTCATAGCTGTTTTTTTGGAATATAACATTGCCTGATGATACTATACCGAAAAATAATATTAACAAACTTGTTGTCGCCGTTAGTATTACGGGAACGACATCAGCCATCCCCATCTGTATATACGTATATGAAAATAAACTGACATAGAAGATAAACATAATGCCAAGGAATATACGAAGAAGCATTAAATATATTATACGTTTTTTCTTTTGCTTGTCTTTGCCAAAGCGAATTTCATTTATCTTCCAAAAATTTGTCAACTGAATTTGAACCAGTTTTTTAATTTGACGAACCATCACTGACTACCTCCATAAATACTGACTCAAGTGTCTCGCCGTCTTTAACAAACTCATTCATATTACCTGATACTACAAGTTCACCATTTTTTATTATTGCTATCTTATTACATAACTTTTCAGCAACATCCAATACGTGAGTTGAAAAGAAGATTGATCCTCCTTCATTACAAATATTATGCATAATTTCTTTTAAAGCAATACTGGCTTTTGGATCAAGTCCCACAAAAGGTTCATCCAATATCAATAGTTTTGGCTGGTGAACTAATGCAGATATAATAGCTAACTTTTGTTTCATACCATGAGAATATGATGAAACCAAATCGCCCAGCGACCCGGTTATCTCAAAAATCTCAGAATATTCGCGTATTCTTTCTTCCCGAACTTCTGCCGGAACTTTAAAAACATCAGCAATAAAATTAAGATACTGAATCCCGGTTAAATATTCATATATATCAGGATTATCAGGTATATACGCGATCTCAGCTTTACACCGTATAGGATTTTCTTTTACTGAAACTCCGTCAATTAATATCTCACCTTCATCAAAATCATGTATACCAACCACACACTTTATTGTAGTGGTCTTACCTGCTCCGTTATGTCCTATAAATCCATAAATATCGCCGGAACTGATTTCTATATTTAAATTAGACACCGCCTTTTTTCCGCCTTTATAAGTTTTGCTTAAATTGTTAATTCTTAACATGACTTTTCTCCTTATTTAAAGTTGACCTAATCCAACTTACTGTCTATTTCTATATTTATATTTTCAGACATAACCAGTTCTTCAAAATATTCCAGCGGAAACGGCGGCAATGACAAAGGTTTAACAGCAATAGACAACAATTTCACTATATTATCATCAGCTGCAATTCTATTTGAACTTATTTTTCCACAAATTCGACATCTATGTATAATTGCCCATTCTCCATTTTCTCGTGCCCATACACTGATAGGTTCCATTATTCCCCCACAGTTAGCTTTTCTATCTCCGGGAATGTTATCTAAATGTATACTCATCAAACATTTAGGACAGTGATTACGGTTTCTTGTTCCGCATCCGTCAATCGGTACTAACTTATCACAGTTCTTACAAGTAAAACTTCTTTTATTATTTTTTCTATTCAAATTAATTCCTCCTAAAAGTTACTTCAATAACTTCGGGAGGTTATGCAGAGATTTATTTTATGCAAACCTCCCGGCTTGCTGCAATCTCCAATTTACCATATTTATACATAAATTTCTCCTTATTAAAAACATTATAATTTTTTGATTCACACTATATTTGACATTTAGGACAGTAATAAACTGTCCCGCCTAAATATGATTCTTTAGTTATCTCACTTCCGCATATAGAGCAGCCATTTTTATAGGTGTTTTTTGAAAGCTTTGTTTTATATCTTCCAGGACTTCCAAAAATATCTTTTTCCGTATCACGACCGCCATGTTCAGTCATATCCAGCAAAACAGATTTTATTGAGTTAAAAATGTTTTTTATATCTTCTTCACTCAATTCAGAGATTTTGTGTCTTGGTCTTAAACGAGCTTCAAATAATATGTCCTGCAGTACTCCATTACCTAGACCAACAAATCTTTGTTCTGTCGCCAAAAAGGCTTTTAAACTCAGCGACGGTTTCACCGAACTAAGTATATTTTTAAAATACTGATAACTAAATTCATCACCAATAATTGAAATACTCTTCTTGCCGCTTATATAATAATCATTATCATAATCTCCGTTATGACATATGATTCCACCATACATTGCTACTGTAAAAATCAAAGCACATCCGTCTTCAAAATCAATAATCAATTGATATTTTGATGGACGCTTTTCACCTGGAGTAAGCAAACGCAGATTTACACCATCGTTATAACATAATCTTTTTTCATCAGAAAAAACTATTTCAACAAATATTCCAACATTATTTACAGCAATTACTTTTTTTCCTGTTAAAATATCATTATATGATTCAACTTCGCCATTAAACCAGCAAAATTTGTGAGGTGAAGACGGAGGTATAACTGATTTAACCATTTTACCAACTATGTTTTCATTTAACTCACGTACTCTTGACAAAACTTCCGGTAATTCCAACACATTATCCACTCCCTTTATAAATTCACTTTATACCCATAAATCCTGCTTGCATACCTGATATCCATATAGTTTCATATTTATTGAAACCGCACTTCTTTAATATGTCAAGCTGACTTGAAATAGTTATCGGATAATAATTTACTCCATAACGGTTAATGTGACTTTCAGCCTCATTCTCGCTCTTTCCATTATTAATTTGATATTTTTTCCACCTTTTAAGCTGCATTGATTTACCAAAACCGGTATTCGGAGCAAAATTTTCAAAAGAAAATAATACTCCTCCTTTTTTTAATGCTTTATAACAGTTTAGGATTACACGTTCCCTGACAGTTTTGTTAAAATAATGATTAACCATAATTGAAGTAACAATATCATATTTATCACAAAATTCAATTTCTTCAGCAGACATCAGAAAAAACCTATTATTTTTATTTTTAAATCTTTCTCTTGTTATATTTAACATTTCTTCAGAAACATCACAAAATGCGAATTCATTAATATTAAAATAATTATAAGCTGCTTCAGCCATTTTCCCGGTGCCGCATCCAATATCAAGCCAATCTATATCTTTAAATTCTAATACATCAACAATATCAATAATCTGTTTAAAAAACTCATTATAGTATGGTACTGTTTTTTCTACTTTATCATTATATTCAAACGCATCAAACGCAGCGTTGTAAGTCGGCATAGATTTAACCTCACAAATTCTAAAATTCGTTTTATAACATCTCATTTTATTCAGAATATAAAAAGCTATTTGCTTATAAAAAATATACTTGTTTATAAAACAAGACATAAAAACAATTATGTCGATAATTTTACTTATTGTACTTCATTAACATAGTAAAGTCAACATATAATAAACACAATTTATATAAATTTTATATATCAGCAAACGTTAATATTGAAATAGAAAAAAATTTGTTGTATAATATTTTTTATACCGCATACCAATTAAGTGATATCGATTTATTATCCAATAAGTCATTGGAGGATATAATATGAAAAATTTTTATATGATTGGCGGAACTATGGGAATTGGTAAAACTTCAACTTGTAAATTTTTAAAAAACAAGCTCCCAAACTCAGTATTTTTAGATGGAGACTGGTGTTGGGATATGAACCCATTTCAGATAAATAATGAGACAAAAAGTATGGTAATGAAAAATATATGTTATATGCTTAACAACTTTTTAAAATGTTCGTGCTATGATAATATTATTTTCTGCTGGGTTATGCACAAGCAAGAAATTATAAATAGTATCTTAGAAACTCTTGATTTATCTGAAGTCAAGCTGCATTTAATTTCTTTAGTCTGTGAACGTCAAACGTTATATGATAGATTAATGTCTGATGTTGCCGCCGGAATAAGAAACACGGATGTGATTTTTAGAAGCATTGAGTATCTTCCTCTTTTTTATAAATTAAATACAGATTTGCTTGATGTAACCGACGTTTCACCTGAACAAGCCGCAAACTTAATACGAAATAATTACTAGATAAAAGGAGAAAACAAGTAAATGAAAATAATAGTAAACAAATATGAAAAAAAAGATATTAATGAAATGAAAAATATATGGAATGAGGTCGTTAGAGATGGTAACGCATTTCCGCAAATTGAAGAATTAACAGAAGTATCCGCTGCCAATTTTTTTGATGAACAGAGCTTTTGCGGTGTTGCAAAAGATTCTGAATCAAATATAATAGTAGGGTTATATATACTTCACCCAAATAATGTTGGAAGATGCGGTCATATAAGTAATGCCAGCTTTGCAGTAAGTTCATCTGTCAGAGGATATGGTGTTGGTGAAATATTAGTAAAACACTGCATAGAGCAAGCAAGAAAATTAGGCTTTAAAATATTACAATTTAACGCGGTGGTAAAATCAAATACTGCCGCTCTGAAATTATATAAAAAATTAGGATTTATTCAGCTTGGAATTATACCTAATGGTTTTCTTCTGCCAAATGGCACCTATGAAGATATAATCCCTCACTACATATCACTATAATAATTATTGTAAAGTGAATCTTCATTTGTTAAGAAAGCTTTTTATACTATACTAAATAAATCGGCTTTTCTAAAAAGCTTCAAACCAACAAAGATTATTATAGATAACCGGTAGACTGCAATATTGCACAACCTATATAAAAATAAAAGACATACTTGCTCAAATTAGTCATGAAGTTTGACCCCGTTACTTTCTCAGACAGCGGTCCACGCGCATGGCTGTCTTTTAAACGGATATTATATGAGCCAAACAAAAAACGCTTTCTTGTTTTTAAGAAAGCGTTCACTTTACAAATAACCTATTTTTAATTGATTTTACAAATCTTCATTATTTATCATAGAATCAATTTCATTAAAAGACCTTTCAGCTACCATTTCAGCTTTTTTCTTTTTATCTTTCACCCTTACTCCCAAATCTGATATTATTCCATAATTAATATTCATAGGCTGAAAATTTGTTATACTGCTGTTAGACACATAGTTTGACAATGCACCAATCGCAGTATCAGCTGAAAATGGTTTTAAATCTTTGCCCATTATTCTCTTTGCGGCATAAATACCTGCAAGCAATCCGCTTGCAGCTGATTCAACATATCCTTCTACACCTGTTATCTGACCCGCAAAAAACATTTTTTCATTCTCTCTCATTGAATAAAACTTATCAAGCGCACAAGGCGAGTTTATATAAGTATTTCTATGCATAACTCCGTACCGGACAAATTCAGCATTTTCAAGTCCCGGAATCATACTAAAGACGCGTTTTTGTTCACCAAACTTTAAATGAGTTTGAAATCCAACTATATTAAACATACTATGCGCCGCATTATCCTGTCTAAGCTGCACAACGGCATAAGGCTTATCCTCACAATGCGGATTTTTCAGTCCCACAGGCTTTAGCGGTCCGAAACGCATTGTATCCTCTCCGCGTTTTGCCATAACCTCGATAGGCATACACCCCTCAAAAACCTTTGGATTTTCTACGTTCTCATGAACCTCTGCAGTCTCAGCGGAAATCAAAGCATTATAAAATTTTATATATTCTTCTTTAGTCATAGGACAATTAATATAATCAGCGCCGCCCTTATCATATCTTGCAGCTTTAAAGGCTTTAGACATATCTATACTTTCATAGCTGACTATTGGCGCGGCAGCGTCATAAAAATGCAGATACTCCTGACCAATAAATCTGTGAATTTCTTCAGCCAAAACCTCTGACACTAAAGGACCTGCCGCTACAATCGTATATTCATCCGGGTTCAGTTTATCAACTTCTTTTTCAATAATTGTTATCTTTGGATTTTCCTTAATCTTCTTTGTAACTGCGGCAGAGAATCCCTCCCTGTCCACAGCCAACGCACCTCCTGCAGGAACTTTAGTTTCATCCGCACACACCATAATAAGTGAATTTAATTTACGCATTTCTTCTTTTAAAAGACCAACAGCATTATATATTCCATCAGCACGCAAAGAGTTACTGCACACCAACTCAGCAAAATTACTATTTTTATGAGCAGGAGAATATTTTTTAGGCTTCATCTCATAAAGCTCAACGTCTATTCCTAAATTAGCTGCCTGCCATGCGGCTTCACAACCGGCTAACCCGGCTCCGATTACTTTTAATTTCATATCAAACCTCAAACTGACATATTTTTTATTTCTCAGATTTCTTTTTTTTAGACTCCGGCTTTCTGACATAGTCACAGTCCTCATTATAACATACAAAGCTCAAAGGTCCGTTTTTTCTGAATGCATGTTTTTTCATAAGTATGCTTCCGCATTTGGGACATTTTTCATCACTAGGTTCATCCCAGGAAATAAAATCACACTCGGGCGAATGCTCACAAGCATAAAATGTCGCCCCCTTTTTAGACTTGCGTATCAAAACCTTACCGCCGCATTTGGGACACGGAACTCCAAGTTCAACAGTTATCGCCTTAGTATTTCTACATTCAGGAAAACCGGGACATGCTAAAAATTTCCCAAACTTACCTTGCTTATACACCATTTTTCTGCCGCACTTCTCGCATACTACGTCAGATTCCTCATCTTTTAACTCAATATCGCCTATTTTTTCTTCTGCTTCTTTAAGAGTCTTTTCAAACGGATCATAAAAATCTCTTATAACTTCTTTCCAGTTGGTAGAGCCGTCGGCGACATCCTCTATTTTGTCTTCCATATTAGCCGTAAATTTAGTATTAACTATATCCTTAAAATTTTCTTTCATCAAATCAGTCACTATATATCCAAGTTCTGTCGGAAACAGCGTCTTTTTTTCCCTAGCAACATAACCTCTAGCAGTAATCGTAGCAATTGTTGGAGCATAAGTACTCGGACGACCAATGCCTTCTTCCTCCATTGCTTTTACAATAGACGCCTCCGTATATCGAGGCGGCGGCTGGGTGAAATGTTGTTCCGGCTTAAGTTCAGAAAGTTTTAATTCCTGCCCTTCTGTCAATACCGGCAGTTTTTTTGCTTTTTCCTCTTCAGTATCCTTGCCTTCAACATACAGAGTAGTAAAACCGGCAAATTTAACAGTGCTTCCGCTGGCTTTTAACATATACTTATCAGTGGTTATTTCAGCGCTGACTGTATCCATTATTGCGTCAGACATCTGACTTGCCATAAAACGCTGCCAAATCAATCTATAAAGTTTAAACTGGTCAGGTTTAAATGTATCTTTATATTTTTCAGGAGAATTAGCCGCATAAGTAGGACGTATTGCTTCATGTGCGTCCTGTGCAGATTTTTTAGCCTTATACTGTCTTGGCGCAGACGGAATAAATTTATCACCAAACTTTTGTGAAATATAAGAACGCGCCTCATTTTGAGCCACTGTGGCGATTCTTAAAGAGTCAGTTCTCATATAAGTTATAAAGCCCATCTCGTAAAGCTGCTGTGCCGCCATCATAGTTCTTCTGGCCGTAAAATTCAGCTTTCTTGAAGCTTCCTGCTGCATAGTACTGGTGGTAAAAGGAGGCGAAGGACGACGCTTTGTTTCCTTTTTTATTATTTTGGACACAGCATAGTCGGAAGTTTTGAGTTCTTTTACAATTTTATCAGTGTCCTCACCATTTTCCAACGGAATCTTTTTACCATCCCTAGAGCCATAAAACCTTGCAATAAACGGCAGTTTTCCACTAACATTTGTAAGTTTAGCGTCTATTGACCAATATTCTGTTGGTTCAAATGCGTCAATCTCACGTTCGCGGTCAACAATCATTCTAGTTACAACCGATTGCACGCGTCCGGCGCTTAAACCTTTTTTTATTTTTTTCCAAAGCAGGGGACTTATTTGATATCCTACGATTCTGTCAAGTACACGGCGCGTCTGTTGAGCGTCCACCAAATCCATATCTATACCTCTGGCTTCTTTAACCGCTTCTTTAACCGCATCCTTTGTAACTTCATTAAAAGTTATTCTGCACGGACTCTTAGGGTCAATATCCAAAATATTTGCCAAATGCCATGAAATGGCTTCTCCCTCTCGGTCAGGGTCAGTTGCAAGATAAACTTTTTCGGCTGATTTAGCCTTTTTCTTTAATTTTGCTATTAAATCTCCCTTGCCTCTTATAGTTATATATCTAGGTTCAAAGTCATTATCTATATCAACTCCGAGCTGGCTCTTTGGCAAGTCGCGCAAATGTCCCATTGTTGCCTCTATATTATATGAACTTCCCAAATACTTTTTAACACTGTCAACTTTTGTTGGAGACTCAACTATAACCAGCTTCTTCTTTTTTTCAGAAGACTTGGTTTTTTTTGTAGAAGTTTTTCTCTTTTCCGCCATAATTTTCCTCCGTTATATACTAAGTGAATAAAGATTTCCGGCGTGCTGTGACACGGCGCCTTTCATTTGAAGTATAAGTATTGTACTGCTTACCTCAGATGACCTCATACCTGTGTTTCTCATAATCTCATCAATATGCGCCGGTTCGATACACTTATATAAATATTCTAAAATCCGCTGTTCTGAGTTATCAAAGTCTTTAAAGTCCGGTTTTTTATACGGCTCAATAACGGCGGGCTGTTTTCCTTTTATAACTGAACCTATCTGAATTTGATTTCTATTCTCTTTTTTTGTTTTCTCTTTCTCGATTTTGGTTATCTCATATTCATATTCATCTGTGCCATCCAGGTTGTTTAACCGAACAGCACTGCCAATACAATCTAAGCCATTATCCATTAAATCAGCAAATCTGTCATTATATTCTGATAATATATCCTCAGCTGAAGTAGTGACTATTGCTCCAACTTTCAAAAGCGAATTGGGCACATAAGAATTGTAATCTGTAGGACGTCCGGGAACTGCAAATACATCTCTGTCATATTCCTGTGCATAATTTGCAGTTATTGAGGTACCGCTTCTTATATGCCCTTCAACAATAACAGTTCCATAAGACAATCCCGATATAATTCTATTTCTTTCCTGATAATATTCAGCTCCGCCCAAATCCTCAGGCGGACGTTCAGAAATAATAATTCCATTATTTAATATTTCATAATATAAATTTTCATTCTGCGGAGGATAAATTGTATCTACTCCTCCTGCTAATACTGCAATTGTTTTTTGTCCGGCTTCAAGAGCTCCGGAATGAGCAGCCGCGTCAAGTCCAATTGCCATTCCGCTAACAACTATTATTCCTTCTCTTGCCAAATTAAAACATAACTTTTTAGTAAATTTAACGCTATCTTTATTACAGCGCCTTGTTCCGACAACTGAAAGCGTTAAATAATCATTTAGATTGAGATTATCGCCCTTCATATACAAAATCTGAGGAGGAACATCAGTATTCTTTAACAGTATTGGATAATCAGGTTCGGATATATGTATTATTCTAATATTATTTCTATTACAATAACCATAAATTTCTTCAGCAGATTTCAAATCCTTCTTTTTACATTCTGAAAATCTATAACCCAAAATATTTTTAAGTTTTCTTTCATCAAAATTTCCATTATAAATTTCTTCCGCTGTTCCGATATGAGATACGCAATCATGTATCAACTTAGGAGAATGTTCACAGACGCAATTTAGCCATATACACTTTAATATTTTTGACTCATCCATAAAAACACTCCTAAAAATTTATATTATAAAAAATTATAGCAAATACATCAGTATACCCGCGGCAATAGCAGCATTAAGAGATTCAACTTTTCCCCTCATAGGTATTCTTACTCTTATATCAGACATATTTAAAACTTCCTCTGATACACCAAAAGCTTCGCTTCCAACAACAATAGCAGTCTTAATAGACTCGTCTGCTCCTCTGTCAGCAATATACCGGTAAATATCCACACTGTTTTCTAAGCAGGAACAAATAATTTTAAATCCGTGTTTCTTCACATCATTTAATATTTCCGCGTTGTCCGCAAATACAAATTCAGTTCTGAATATTGACCCCATAGTCGAGCGAACTACCTTGGGATTATATATGTCAGCGCATCCCTTTAATAAGTATATTAATTCAATACCGGCTGCCTCAGCTGTTCTAATTATAGTGCCCAAATTTCCGGGTTCAGAAATACCGTCGAGAATTAATATTTTATTAATATCATTCAATTCAGATTTCTTAACAGATAAGTTTTTAATTGACACGGCGGCAGCAATTCCTTGTGGATTCATTGTGTCTACACTTTCTTTAAACAGCTTATCACTGACAGTATAGACAGAAATAGCGCTCTCGTCAAGACTTGTAACCAAATCTTTATTTTCAGAACTAAAATTTTCACTTATAATAATGAACATAATAGCGTCTCTGACATATTCAAACGCCTCTAAAACCATACGTTTTCCCTCTACAAGATAGGCGTTATTTTTTATACGTCCTTTTTTAGCGGAAAGTGAAGATATTAGTTTTAATTTCTTATTTTCTTTGGCAGTAATGCTTTCAATCATAAACTACTCCCTTAGATCTATAAACTTCTGAATATAGCAAAAGTTATACTCAAAAATGAGTATAACTTTAAATTTAACTATTTTACCTTTTCTACCAGCTTAGTGAAAGCAGCCGGATCAGATATTGCTATTTCAGACAACATCTTTCTGTTAATATTTATATTGTTCTTTTTAAGACCATTCATAAACTTGCTGTAACTAATACCATTCATTCTAGCAGCAGCATTTATACGGGCAATCCATAACTGTCTGAACTCCCTCTTCTTTGCTTTTCTGTCTCTATAAGCGTATGAAAGCGACTTCATAACCGCCTGATTAGCTGTCTTAAACAGCTTACTCTTAGCACCTCTGTATCCTTTAGCAAGCTTCAGGATTTTCTTACGTCTTGCACGAGTCTTAACTGCACCTTTTATTCTAGCCATAGTAATTTTCCTTTCCGAATTTTCAAAATAATGTAATTATCAAATCATAAATAAACCGTTTTAAGATTTATTTGTAAGGTATCATGCCTTTTATTGTAGCGGCATTAGCCTTTGACAGGTAACCCATTTTTCTGAGCTTTCTTTTTCTCTTCGTAGTCTTCTTATTAAGAATGTGACTTCTGTAAGCTTTTCCTCTTTTTACCTTGCCGTTTTTTGTAATACCGAAACGCTTTGCTGCGCCTCTGTGAGTCTTAATTTTAGGCATTGTTTTTTCTCCTTCCGTTTTCGTATGAAAATATGTTCTAAAGCATATTATGCATTATAATTAATTCTTCTTCGGTGTAATAAACATAGCCATGTTTCTGCCTTCCATCTTTATTCCTTTATCAACGCTTCCATATTCCTCAATAGCGTCCTTAAACTTCATAAGCATATCTCTGCCTAAAGATGAATGTGTGATTTCACGACCTCTGAACCTAACTGAAACTTTAACTTTGTCACCGTTTTGCAGAAACTTAATACCCGCCTTGACTTTAGTGTTAAAGTCATGCTCATCGATATTTGAACTTAGTCTTACTTCCTTAACCGCCACAACTTTTTGATTTTTACGGTTTTCCTTTTCACGTTTTGCAAGCTCAAACTTATGCTTGCCGTAATCCATAATCTTACATACCGGCGGTTTTGCCTGCGGAGCAATTTTAACCAAATCAAGGTTTTTCTCGTCCGCAAGTTCCAAAGCACGTGCAGATGATACTATACCAAGCTGTTCACCCTCAGGTCCAACAAGACGAACCTCTTTGTCTCTGATTTCGTCGTTAATCATCAAATCTTGCCTAGCTATATAAAACACCTCCAAAATAATTTAAAAATTTGCATAAAAAATGCGAAGTACAAAAGTACACCGCAATATCCATAAAATATTTATCTGTAATAATCGGATACCCTTTTGCTTTTCGCTAAGGGGAGAAGCGGCACTTCTGCTTTACTAAAAAATACTACCACATTATTTTTAATATGTCAAGCATTTTTTCAAAAATTATTATATTTATTTATTTTTACTAATATTTATACTAAAGCAATCAACCTATTAAAAAATTCTTGTATTATTTTACCAATTATGCTATAATAATGTCGTATTTAATATGCTGGAGGGTTCAGTATGAAAAACGCCATTTTATATTATAATTCTATAAAAAATAAATTTATCTTTAGAAAAATTATTGAGTCTAATATACAACGCTTACTTAAATCAACATTATATAAGATTTGTATTCTTATTTTACCTATATTTTTATCACTTGTCAACCCCGCGTTTGCTGAAACAACAACCAGCGATATTATTCTTTATCTAAATGGGAACATATTTTATTCATCATGTCCTATAATAGTAGAAAACGGAACTGCTCTTGCACCTTTCAGAGAAATAGCCGATACCTTTGGCGCATCCACTAGCTGGGATTCTTCATCTGAAACCATAACCTCAACTTTAAATGAAGTTACAGTTCAATTTAAACTTGGAAGCAATGTAATGATAAAATATGGCAAACCGGTAGAAATGGGATCCGAAACATGTTATTATGGCAATACAGCTATGGTTCCTGTCAAAGCTATAGGCGACGCTTTTGGTTATCCGGTTACATGGGACGAGTGTAACAGAGTGATTTTCCTGGGAGATGTTGTAAATATAAATAATAATCCCATGAACAATATAAAAATAACTAATGAATTTAGATATAATGATTATATCGGCGAATACAGCGGCGTAAGTATATTTTCAAATGGAAATGAAAACTTTGGTATGGAATTGCTGGGTATAAATGATTATTGGGGAAGTTCCTATGCTGAAACAATAGCAAAAATTGCTGATTGTGTTCCATATGCAAATGTGTATAATATAATTGTTCCTACTGCTCAGGAATTTTACGCGTCTAACAGCAAGAAGACCAATCAGACAGCAGCAATATCAGACGTATATGAACACATAATACAATACAACAAAAAGAATCTGAAACCAATAAACATTGTCCAAACATTATACGACCATGCTGCTGAAAAAATATACTTCTGCACAGACCATCACTGGACGCAAAGAGGAGCCTATTATGCTTATCAAAAATATGCTCTAGAAAATAAGTCAATTCCAGAAATTGATCCTTTAAACACTTTTGAAGTTCAGAACATATACGGTTACTATGGTTCACTATGTTCTTTCACTTCAGGAACATATGGAAATCAACTGCTCGCTCAAAATCCTGACATGCTTCAGTTGTTTTCTCCCAAATCGTCCAGTGAGGGCGCCGCTTACCGTGATCCGTTTATGCGTTCATATATACAAAGTATAAAAGTGATTTACCCTCCTGCCAAAAGCTACAGCTGCTTTATCGAAGGCGATTATCCTCTTGAGGTATTTAAAACAAACGTAAACAACGGAAAAAAGATTTGTATAATAAAAGATTCGTTTGGAGACGCATTCGCAACCTGGGCTGTAAATAACTATGAAGAAGTATATGTTATTGATTACAGAATGTTTAATGGAGGAACCTACGGAGACTATGGAAGCGGCAAAAATGATTTTAAAATAAGTGACTTCTATAATTTTGTCAAGTTTGACGACTTAGTTATAATAAGCTATCCAGTAACAGTTTCAACCGGTTCATCTGTTCAGCTTCTAACAAAAATGGTAAATTAAATATATAAGATTGGAGAATAAAAATGGTTCATATAGGTAACGACTGGGACGATCTTCTGAGTGAAGAGATTCAAAAAGAATACTACTTAAAATTGAGGGCCTTTCTTGCAAAAGAGTATAAAACAGCTACTATATATCCTGATATGTACGATATTTTTAATGCGTTAAAATTAACGCCGTATAATGATGTAAAAGTTGTTATTATAGGTCAAGACCCTTATCACGGACAAGGACAGGCACACGGTCTGTGTTTTTCAGTTCTGCCGGGTGTAACACCTCCTCCATCACTGGTAAATATATATAAAGAAATTCAGTCGGAATATGGAACAGAACCACCTAAAAACGGTGATTTAACTCGGTGGGCTAAACAAGGGGTATTGTTGTTGAATACAGTTTTGACAGTAAGGGCTGGTATGGCTAATTCCCACCGCGGAATGGGTTGGGAAATATTTACTGATAAAATTATTCAGCTTTTAAATAAACGCGAAAAACCTATAGTGTTTATTTTATGGGGAGGAAACGCAAAAAGAAAACAAAGTCTTATTACAAATCCTAACCATTTAGTGCTCACTGCAGCCCATCCAAGCCCACTTTCAGCTTACAATGGATTTTTCGGCTGCGGACATTTCAGGAAATGTAATGATTTTTTAATATCCACAAATCAGGAACCAATTGAATGGTGATTATAATAACTAACAAGAATAAAATTTACAGTTATTTCATAAATTCTCATTGTAAACTTTAAAAATGTATGTTAAAATATTTTTAAATATAAAAATGAGGTGTTTTTATGAATTTTAAAACTGGTATAAAATTAGCATCTATAACTATGGCAGCAGTGATAGGCACAGTTTCATTAACTGCATGTTCAATTCCAGGGTTTAAGTCTTCACCAACTCCGTCGCCTGCTTCTGCTCAAACAACTGCGGAACAAGCAACAAAGACCCCTGAAGAAGAAATTGTAGGCGAATGGAAAATTGAATCTATACTTGATAAGAGTGGTAATACCGTTTCGTTGTCAGACGTTGATTTAACCGGAACCCCCTTGGAGGAAATGTCCGGAGTGATAGGTATGGTATTAAAAACCGGAGTTACTTTAAACTTTAAAGCTGATAAAACAGTATCTTTTTCAGTTTTAAGCGGCAATTATGAAATAAACGACAATAAGCTTACGCTTTCAGTTCCGCAAGTTTCAAAATCAATTGAATTATCTTATTCTATTGATAATAATAACATGAAAGTTAAAATAGATTCTTATTCTATTAACCTTAAAAGACAATAATACAAAATGGATATCCGAGTTTCAACACTCGGATATCCATTTTGACTACCTGAGCTATTTACATCTGTAAATAGCTTTTTTGTGATAAATGTATAGTTCAATATTTTGTTTTTAATTCAACCTAAGCTTTCCTAAAATCGAAAATAATATGAAAATTCCAATATTTATAACAACTACTGTCGCACCGGTAGGTGTAGAGAAAAAATAAGAAATTATAAGTCCTAAAAGAAAACAAATAATTGAAATTACTGCTGAAACTATAACAACAGTTTTAAAATGCTTACATACTCTCATAGAAGTTAAAGCCGGGAAAATGATAAGACTAGAAATAAGCAGTGCTCCCATCATTCTCATTCCTAGAACTATGGTTATCGCCGTCAAAATAGCAATCAGCATATTATATACATTTGCCCTGATACCTGTTGCATTTGAAAATGTTTCATCAAAGGTAACAGCAAAAATCTTATTATAAAACAGAACAAACAGTACTATTACAACTGCTGACAAAACAACACTTAACAGAACGTCATTTAAGGTCATAGCCAATATACTGCCGAAAAGATAGCTGTTTATATCAGTATTCATACCCGTTGTCATAGATGCCACAAGTATTCCGAATGCAAGTGCACCCGTAGAAATTATAGCTATTGCGCTGTCACCTTTAATACTGCTGTTTTCGCTTAACCGAAGAAGCAAAAATGCGGCAATAATAACTACAGGAATAGTAAATTCCATAGGCGCCCAATTAAATGCTGTGGCTACTGCAATAGCCCCGAATCCCACATGGCTTAGTCCATCACCAATCATTGAATATCTTTTCAAAACTAAACTAACTCCCAGAAGAGATGCGCATAAAGACACCAAAACTCCTACTATAAGAGCTCTTAATATAAATGAATAAGAAAACATAATATGTAATGTTTCAATCATGTTTATGACCTCCAACAAACTCAATTCCTATTTTAGACCGTGAGTATTCTTTGGACGGTCCGTCAAACATCACACTTCCGTCTTCCAAATGTAAAATTCGGTTTGAATATTTAACTGCACAATGGATATCATGGGATACCATTACAATAGTTATACCATTTCTGTGCATTTCGTTTATTATATTAAAAAACTCAGTTGTAACAACCGGATCCAAGCCGGTTACAGGCTCGTCCAAAAACAATATTTTTCTTGTAGCACACATAGCGCGTGCAAGCAAAACTCTCTGCTGCTGTCCACCGCTTAGTTCACGAAAACATTTAGACTTTATATTGGCAATGCCCAACAGTTCCATTTTTTCCAAGGCAAGCTTTTTATCAGATAATGAATAAAAAGGTTTAAAAACTCCTCCTTTTAAACATCCTGACAAAACCACTTCATTAACAGAAGCAGGAAAATCTTTCTGAACCGGCGTCTGCTGAGCCAAATAACCAATATCAGACTGCACAAGCCCGTCACCGTATTCTACACTGCCGCTTTCTGTTGATTTTAGATGCAGTAAGGCCTTCAAAAGTGTACTTTTTCCGCTACCGTTACGACCTATTATACTATAGTAGTCACCTTTATTTATTTCAAAAGATATATTATTTGCTACTATAAGTCCATCATAACTCAAACTCACATTTTTACACTTAATTAATGACACAAAATCAACTCCCAATACAAATTTTGTTAAGTCATTTTTCTCTTAAATAAATTTAAAGATTAGCGAAACAAATTTACACGCTGAACAGATTGTGTTCTGAAGTATATTTGTCCGCTAATCTAAATTTTATATTACTATGCAGTTTTAGGTCTCTTTTTTGAACTTTTTTGTTCAGTAATAATTTTAGGAGAACCCTTTTTCAAAACACTGTCACGTGTTATAATAACCTTTTTAGCGTCAGGCATTGAAGGAATCTCATACATTATATCCAGCATAATATCCTCAACAATCGTCCTTAGACCTCTGGCTCCAGTCTCACGCTCAACTGCTCTCTTAGCTATTTCCTCAACTGCGTCATCCTCAAAGTCAAGTTCAACGCCGTCCATTTTCATCAAAGTCTTATACTGTTTCAAAAGCGCATTCTTCGGCTCACTGAAAATCTGCTTCAAAGCTTCAAGATTTAAAGTATCAAGAGTTGTAATTATCGGCAGTCTGCCGATAAGCTCCGGTATTAGTCCATATTTAACTAAATCCTCCGGGGCTATCTCCTTTAGAATATCTCCGCGGTTACGCTCTTTTTTGCTTTCAACTTTGGCGCCAAAGCCAAGAGTTTTATCAGATACGCGAGCTTCGATTATTTTCTCCAGCCCTTCAAATGCTCCTCCGCAAATAAACAATATATTTGTAGTATCTATCTGAATAAAGTCCTGATGCGGATGCTTTCTTCCTCCATTAGGAGGAACATTAGCTACCGTTCCCTCAAGTATTTTAAGCAAGGTCTGCTGTACGCCCTCGCCGCTAACATCCCTGGTTATAGAAGGATTTTCAGATTTTCTGGAAATCTTATCAACTTCATCAATATATACTATACCTTTCTCAGCAAGAGCGATGTCATAATCTGCTTCCTGAATCAGCTTAAGCAAAATGTTTTCAACATCTTCTCCAACATAGCCAGCTTCTGTAAGTGAAGTGGCGTCAGCAATTACAAATGGCACATTTAAACGTTTTGCCATAGTTTGAGCAAGGAAAGTTTTTCCCGAGCCTGTTGGTCCTATCATTAAAATATTGCTTTTCTGAAGATCAACATCTCCGCTGTCTGAATCGGTGCCAATTCTTTTATAATGGTTATATATAGCAACTGATAAAGCTTTTTTTGCTTCATCCTGACCTATAATATAATCATTTAAAAATTCATGAAGTTCTTTTGGTTTTGGTAATTCTTCCAAACTTTCAATCTTTTTATTGTTTTCATTTTCCGTCTCAACGTCCATTTCCATTATATCAATGCAAAGGTCAACGCATTCGTTGCAAATATTTGCAGCCGGCCCTTGAATCAATTTTTTAACCTGACTGCGGCTTTTGCCGCAAAATGAACACCTTTCCTGGTTGTCGGTGCTGCTTTCAGACATACACAATCCTCCAATAATAAAATTTAACGTTTAGTAACTATATTGTCAATAAGTCCGTATTTTAATGCTTCTTCAGCATCCATAAAATTATCTCTTTCTGTGTCTTGCTTAACAATATCAATCGGCTGACCGGTATTCTCACTTAAAATCTTATTCAAGTTTTCTTTTATTTTGAGCATTCTCTCAACATGAATCTTCATGTCTGTCGTTTGGCCCTGAACACCGCCGAGAGGTTGATGTATCATAATCTCACTGTTAGGAAGTGCAAATCTTTTTCCTTTTGCACCCGATGAAAGCAGGAATGCTCCCATTGATGCAGCCATTCCAACACAGATAGTAGAAACATCCGCTTTTGTATACTGCATAGTATCATAAATTGCCATACCTGCTGTCACAGAACCACCGGGGCTGTTAATATAAAGATTAATATCCTTATCTGGATCTTCGCTATCTAAAAACAGAAGCTGGGCAACAACTAAACTTGCTGTAGCGTCATTAACTTCATCTGACAAAAAAATTATTCTATCTTTAAGCAATCTGGAAAAAATATCATAAGACCGCTCACCATGACCTGTTTGTTCAACTACGTATGGAACTAAACTGCTGTTTCTAATAATTTTACTATCCATATGATTACCTCCAATAAAAAAAATATGTTAATAATTAATGATACAATAAGGCTGATTTGAAAATAATCCAAATCAACCTTAATTCTATGTTATTTAATATAGAGTATTACTCAAAATCAGCGCTCTCAACCAAAAGATTAATTGCTTTTTCTGCCTTTATTCTAGCTTTAACGTCATCTTCTTTTATATATTTCTTAATGTCGTCAATCTTCATGCCGTTTTCTTCACTAATCTTTTGATATTCGTTTTCAACGTCTTCATCTGTAGGTTCTATTTTTTCAACTTCAGAAACCTTTTCAAGAACCAGCGTAGTCTTAACACGCTTTTCAGCCTCAGGCTTATACTGCTCGCGGATTGTATCCATAGTCTGACCTGTATACTGCATATAAGTATTTAAGTCGATTCCCTGATAACGCATCTGCATATCCATATCGCGAATCATACTGTCAATTTGCGAGTCAATCATCTCATCAGGAATATCAATTTCTGTGTTTGCACACACAGCGTCTATAACATTCTGTTCAGTCTCATGCTTTGCTTTATCTTCATTAGCCTTTTCAAGCTTTGCCTTTATATCAGCCTTATATTCGTCAAGAGTATCAAATTCACTGACATCCATTGCAAAATCGTCATCTGCTTCAGGAAGTTCTTTAACCTTTAAAGAGTTGATTTTAACTTTAAACACAGCGTCTTTTCCAGCTAAATCCTCAGCATGATACTCGTCAGGGAACGTCACTTTAACTTCAACATCATCTCCAACATTCTTACCTAGCAATTGATCCTCAAATCCGGGAATGAACTGACCAGATCCAATTGTCAAATCAAAGTTTTCACCCTTACCGCCCTCAAATGCAACGTCATCAACAAAGCCCTCAAAATTAATGTTAGCAATATCATCAGCCTGAACAGCTCTGTCTTCCACAGGAACCAGTCTTGAATTTCTTTCTCTTAACTTTTCTATTTCTTCATTAACATTTTCATCAGTTGTTTCATAAACAGCTTTCTCAGCTTTTACACCCTTATATTCGCCGAGCTCAAATTCAGGTTTAACTACAACCTTAGCTGTAAAGATAATTTCTTTGTCCGGCTCAATCTTTTCACTCTTTAAATCAACTTCAGGCTGAGCTACCGGAGAAATTCCGTTTTCTTCCACCGCTTTATCATATGCGTCTGGAAGAACAAAGTTAATAGCATCTTCATAAAAAACTTCTTTTCCATAGGCTTTTTCGATGATAATCCTAGGTGCTTTTCCTTTTCTGAATCCAGGCATGTTAATCTTCTTAACATTTTTCTTATAAGCCTTTTGAACCGCTTTTTCAAATTCCTCAGGTGAAACTGAGAATTCAAAACTAACAATATTCTTATCCGTTTTTTCTACATTACCCATAAAAAATACCTCACTATGTTAAATTTCTGTCTAACGCATTTAATGATTATAACATATAAGAATTGAATAGACAAGTACTTTCAAAAAAAATTATATGTTACTTTTAACAAATTTTACACAAGTTTTGGAATAAAATTCAAGAAATCACACGAAACTAACGATAAATTGACACCATTCACATCACCTTGTCTTGCAAATTTTTGTGCAGCAGCATGCAGATGTCCATATATACATTTTTTTACTCCATATTCTTTCATTATATCAATAAACTCTAAATTTTGACCTCCTATTTCGACAGGAGGATAATGCATCGCAACTATAATTTCTTCAGAATTATTCCTCTTTGCGTCTTCCAAAGAGAGAATCAATCTTTGTTTCTCTCTCAAAAAAATTCTTTTATCCTCTTCACTTGAATTTTCTCCGGCTATATTCCAGCCCCTTGTACCGCATATAGCAGTTCTCCCATACATGAAAGCATTGTTATGAATAAACTTTATTGTATTAAAATCTTTTCGTTCTAAAAAATTATTTAGTTTATTCATAGTTGTCCACCAATAATCATGATTGCCTTTCAAAATCACTTTTGTTCCATTTAAGTTATTAATATATTCAAAGTCAGCGACAGAATCGTCTAAATATGTAGCCCATGAAATATCACCGGGCATAATGACAATATCATCGGCCCCAACAATCTTCTGCCAATTGCTCTGCATTCTTTCAACGTAATTACGCCAGCGTTCTCCAAAAACATCCATTGGCTTATCCACACTAAGCGGCAGATGCAAGTCTGAGATTGCAAAAATTGCCATTTTATCACCTCTGTCACATGAATATTTTAAATTTAAGAATATAATTTTATAACCCGGAAATAATAATACTGTACAACGAAAGGAGGAATTATCATGGACAATAATAAAATCGTTTGCAAGGTAAAAAACTGTGAGTATCATACAAGCGGAGATCTTTGCACAGCTTCCCAAATTGAGGTGGGTGGCGGTACAAAGTGCTGCAGCTCATGTGATACAGAATGTATAACATTTAAACCCTGCGAATAATTCCTATTCATTAGGTAAGGTTTTGATTAATAATATATTATTATCATAACCAAACTTCTAAATTCTATAAAAACGAATCAACGGCTGTCTCAATTGAGACAGCCTTCTTTTATTTAATATTTAAAGCTTTTTTAATTGACTTATACATTTCGTCTGCGTCTATTATTTCATCAAACCGAATTTCTTTTCCGTTAAGTGCAGCCAAAGACTCCGGTATTTCCATTTCGCTCTTCTCTTTCAATAAATCCAAAAGCTCAAACTCATTTTTATCATATGGTTCAATCCCCAGAGCAGATAATACTGCTGCATTGAACTTAAATGGACTTGCCGTAGACGCTATAATCGTTTTTGTCATATCACCTGTTTCTGTAACATATTGCTTATACACGTCAACAGCAACAGCTGTGTGAGTGTCGAGTGTATAACCATCCTCAGCAAATGTTTTCCAGATTTGAACTTTTGTAAAATAATCATCACAGCAGCCGCCCCAAAATAACTTAGTTATTTTGTTATGCATAGTTTTTGTAAGTCTATACTCTCCGCCAGCTGACAGCTTATTCATTAAGTCATTTATCTTTTTATCGTCATTTCCTGAAATATCAAACAATAGTCTTTCCAAATTGCTTGAAATAAGGATATCCATAGAAGGCGAAACGCTTTGATAAAATTCCCTGTTTTTGTTGTATACACCAGTTTTAATAAAATCTGTCAGAACATCGTTTTTATTTGATGCGCAAATCAGTTTATTAACCGGAAGTCCCATTTTTCTTGCATAGTATGCGGCAAGTATATTACCAAAGTTGCCTGTTGGAACGCATACATTTATTTTATCACCATTCTGTATCTCTCCGCCTTCAACCATATCACAGTAAGCAGAAAAATAGTACACAATCTGCGGAACCAATCTTCCCCAATTGATAGAGTTAGCAGATGAGAATGCAAAACCATTCTTTTCTAACTCGTCGCTTATCTCAGAATTAGTAAATATCTTTTTAACTCCAGTTTGCGCATCATCAAAATTACCGCTTATACCTTCAACGCATACATTTCTTCCATCCTGCGTAATCATCTGCAGCTTTTGAATATCGCTTACGCCTTCACTTGGATAGAAAACAATAATTTTAGTTCCGTCAACGTCCTTAAAGCCTTCTAAAGCAGCTTTTCCCGTATCGCCCGATGTAGCAACCAAAATAACTATTGTTTTGTCCTCGCCTGTCTTTTTCATGGCAGTAGTCATAAAATGAGGCAGAATTTGCAGAGCCATATCTTTAAATGCGCATGTGGGTCCATGCCATAACTCTAAAATATACTCACTGTCATTTATTTTAACAACAGGAGCAACCTTCTCACTGCTGAACTTTCCGTCTCCATAAGCTCCCTCAGTGCATTTCTCAATTTCCGACTTAGTAAAATCAGTTAAAAACTTAGATAAAATAAAATTAGCTCTTTCAATATATGTTTTACCAAGCAGACTCTCAATATCCGCTTTTTTTATTTTTGGAAATTCGTCTGGAACAAACAATCCGCCGTCATCAGAAAGCCCCTTTTTTATAGCTTCGGCAGAAGTAAGTTTTACGTTTTTGTTCCTCGTACTGATATAATTCATTTTCATCAAACCTTTCAAAAGATTTATTTCAACAATAAAATAGAGGCTGTGTTTATATCACAGCCTCTATACAATATCATAAAAATTAACTTAAGTCAATATTTTAACTTTAATTATATGATTAAAAATATATCTTAACAATCTCAACTCATTTTAAATAATTATATTACAATTAAACAATATATTTCTTAACGTTTGCGCCGGCTGAATCAGCCTCAGCGCTTACCATCATAGTAAACGAAACGTTAAATGCGCCGGCCAGCTTTTCTAAATCACTGATAAATTCTTCAATAGAATTCATATCACCGTTTGGAACACTTTTGAAAACACTGTCAATAAATATATGAGTAATATCATAATCCTGAGCTATCAAACCACATATTAAACCTTCAAACATATCAAAGTTTTTAATATTAAAATCCTCAGTATTAATCATTCTAACTTTTCTGTCAATATCATGAATCAAACGGTTTCCGTCTGTGATACAAACAACATTGCCATTTTCTACATTAACAGCATTATTAACGGCTTCAATGAGTTTTTTTGTCTTTCCGCTGCCCTTTAATCCAATATGTATCTTAATCATAATAATTACCGCCTTTCCATTCTAGGATTTTAATTAAAATCCAAAACCTGACCAATCGTCTAATCAATCAAAGTTTGGATAAATATTATTTTATTCTTAAAGATATTTTAACATATATATTCAAAATATACAAGACTTATTTTAAAAATATTTATAAATTTAATAAATTTGCTACTTTAATCTTGATTCTAGCTTCTCTTTGTCTGCTTCATATCCCGGTTTGCCCAATAGAGCAAACATATTTTTCTTGTAGCTCTCAACTCCCGGCTGGTTAAATGGGTTTACTCCCAGCAAATATCCGCTTATGCCGCAGGCTTTTTCAAAGAAATATACCAATTGACCAAATGTATATTCGTCCAGCGATTCAAGTTCAATAACAAGGTTTGGAACCCCGCCGTCGGTATGCGCCAAAAGAGTACCTTCAAAAGCTTTTTTGTTTACATAATCCATAGTTTTGCCTGCAAGGAAATTAAGACCGTCTACATTATCACTGTCTTCAGTTATTTCTATATCGCTTTTTGGATTTTTAACATATAACACTGTCTCAAAAATCTGTCTCATACCGTCTTGTATGTACTGCCCCATAGAATGCAAATCTGTTGAAAAACATGCTCCGGCCGGGAAAATACCTTTTTGATCCTTTCCCTCGCTTTCGCCGTACAGCTGTTTCCACCACTCAATAAAGTATTGAAGCTCAGGCTCATAATTTACCAGCATTTCTATATTTTTTCCTTTTTGGTGTAAAATATTCCTTATAGCTGCATACTGATAACATTCATTTTCTTTAAGAGAAGGTTTTGAATACATTTCACGCGCGTCAGCAGCTCCCTGCATCATTTCATCAATATCAGCGCCCGATACAGCAATCGGAAGCAAACCTACAGCTGTCAAAACTGAATATCTTCCTCCAACATCATCAGGCACGACAAAAGTTTCGTATCCTTCTTCGTCAGCCAAATTTTTTAATGCTCCTCTAGCTTTGTCTGTGGTTGCATAAATACGTTCTTTAGCGCCTTCTTTTCCATATTTATTTTCAAGATAGTTTTTTAAAATTCTAAAAGCAATAGCGGGTTCTGTAGTAGTTCCGGATTTGGAAATAATATTTACCGACACATCCTTATCTTCTATTGTTTTTAAAATTCCATTTAAATAATTTGGACTAATATTATTACCGCAAAAAATAATCTGAGGTTTTTGATTAAAATTATAAAACGGACCGCCTAAAAACTCGCAGGCAGCTTTAGCACCCAAATATGAACCGCCAATTCCTACTACGAGCAAAACATCGCTGTCATTTCTAATTTTATGAGCTGCCGATTTTATTCTGCTGAACTCTTCCTTATCATAATCTACAGGCAGGTCAATCCAGCCCAAATAATCATTGCCTGCTCCGGTTTTACTCATCAAAACCTTATCTACAGCCTCTATCTGCGACTGCATATTATCAACTTCTTCCTGAGAAAAGAAGCCGAGAGCTCTTCGATAATTAAATACAACATTTTTTTTCATATCTATTTGCTCCTTTATATTAGTATAAAATTTAATTATATTTACTAATAAATATTTTACCATATTAGTAAATTTTGTGCAATACCTATTATTGAAAATAAAAAAAGTTTTTTTAGGGAATAATGTTTAATGTGATTTAATTCAAATGAAATCGACATGGATTTTTATATATTTAAAAATAAATAATAATAAATTTTCATCAGTTAATTTCATTATTAGTATTAACATGTAAAAGATGATTTATTTTAACCATAATTTACTTGTATAATAAACAATAAATAATCACAAAATACTATTGCAACACAGAAAAAAATAAGGAGTGAAAACAAAATGTCAGATTCAAATAGCTCAAATAACTTGGTAGTTCCACAGGCAAAAGCTGCTATGGAACAGTTCAAGATGGAAGCAGCATCAGAAGTTGGTGTAACACTCAACAAGGGTTACAACGGAGATTTAACATCTAGACAGGCCGGAAGTATCGGTGGACAGATGGTTAAGAAGATGATTCAGAAGTATGAGCAGGATATCGCGAACAGCCAACAGGGCTAAGAAAACGGTAAATCCTATCTTTTGGAAATTTATTCAAACATCAGAAGAAGATAGCGTAAAATATAACTAGTTGGCGCAGTTTATTAGCTTTCCTGATTTATAATAAATTTTCAAAATAAGCGTCAAAGTTTAAGAGGAAGCCGAATCGGCTTCCTCTTTTGCTATCTAATTTTCATCGTGATGACTATGTCCGCAGCCGCAGCTATCTGATTTAACATGTTTTTTATATTGATGATCAGGTGTAATAATACTGTCTATTTTTATCTCCTGATAATCCTTTCCGCTCTCTATACACTTTCCACAGTTATCACACAGCTTCATAGGATTAAGGTCACAGTAATCACATTCACCGCAGCCGGTACAAATTCTGTCATACAGCACGCATTGTCTTCCCATCAGCTCACATCCTCTATTAAATAGATTTTAAATCAAACAAACTCGTCTGCTGCTTTTAATACGCCGATTTTTGCGCTGTCGTAGATTACTCCGCCCTGCATATAGGCAATATAAGGTTCACAAATCGGAGCGTCAGCTGACAATTCAATGGATGCGCCCTGAACAAATGCTCCGGCAGCCATTATAACAGGATTTTCATATCCCGGCATATCCCACGGCTCAGGTGTAACAAAACTATCAATAGGCGAGCCTTTCTGAATTGCCTGACAAAATTTAATAACATTATCCGGCGTTTTTAGTTTAACTGCCTGAATAATATCGCTTCTGGCAGAATTAACCTCCGGACATACTTCAAATCCCAGCTCTTTAAACATGGCAGCGCAAAGCACTGCTGTTTTTATGCTCTCAGAGACAATATGAGGAGCCATAAATAGACCCTGGAACATGTTTCTGTTCATGCCAAGACTGGCTCCAACATGTTTGCCAAGACCGGGAGCTGTCAAACGGTAACCTACTTTTCTTACACATTCAGCTGTGCCGGCAATATAACCGCCGCTTAACGCCAAACTTCCCCCTGCGTTTTTTATCAGCGAGCCAACAATCAAATCCGCACCAAATTCAGTCGGTTCCTTAGTTTCGACAAATATACCGTAACAATTATCAACAATACAAATTGTTTCCGGGCTAACATGCTTTACAGTTTTAATTATATTTCCGATTTCTTCAACGGTCAGCGAATCACGCCAATCATATCCCCGTGAACGCTGTATCAAGACAGCTTTGATTTTTTCAGATTTTAATAGTTCTATTATACTATCATAATCAATTTTGTTTTGATCAGTTAAATCAACCTGACGATATGAGACTCCATAATCTTTTAAAGATCCCATATCATCATAATCGCCTTCACGGATTCCTATTACCTCTTCCATTGTGTCATAAGGAGCGCCAACCACAGAAGCAAGAACATCTTCCGGTCTTAAAACCCCAAACAGACATGCCGAAATAGCCTGCGTTCCCGAAACAATATTGTGTCTTACCATTGCGTCTTTAGCACCTAGAATTTCGGCATAAACTTTATCAAGAGCGTCTCTGCCCATATCATCATATCCATATCCGGTTGTCTCCCCAAAGTGAGCATATGAAATACGGTTATTCTGAAAAGCTTTAAGAACTTTTGCCTGATTATATCCTGCGGTCTCTTCAATCTCCGCAAACCGCTCTTTAACTTTCTCATTTACTTTCTTATAGAGTTCGATAGTGGAGTCTTTTAATCCAAATTCTTCTTTCAAATATTCAAATGAGTTATTTTGCATAATCGAGATTGTTCACATCCTCTTTAGAGAGAACATTAACGCCATTCTCTCTTAAAACATTAATAGAAAGATCCAAATCGCTTGTTTTTAAAACGATAACCGCCTTGCTTGACTTTTCACCAATAAATGAATATATGTATTCAATACTAATATTCTTATCTTTTAAAAGCTCAATTACATTGCTGAAAGCACCAACGCTGTCTGAGATAGATATAGCGATTACATCAGATATATTTGCAGTCATATTATTGCCCCTTAAGACTTTTTCTGCATTTTCCTCATCATCAACAATCATTCTGAGTATTCCAAAATCTGTAGTATCGGCAATATTAATCGCCCTTATATCAACGGAATTTTCAGACAATATCTTTGTTATTTCAGCCAATCTTCCCGGACGGTTTTCCATAAATACAGAAATCTGTTTTACATACATTCCTATCTCCTCCTTTATAAAGTGTTATAATAATATTATATATTACGTCCCAAATCAAAAGCTTTTAAATTTACATCTATAACTTTCGCTGGAACTGTATTTTCAAGAGCAGACTTCCAAACGTCTTCGGGTATATCTGTCTGCTTTGACAAAACACCAATTAAAACGACATTAACAGTTTTTATATTGCCTGCTTCAAACGCTAATTTATCAGCATCTACTGATATAATATTAACTTCTTTTGATTTAATTTTTTCCACTATATCATTTGGATACTCTTTAGCGCCTATAATAACGGGCATTGGGTCGATATTCTGTGAATTACAGATTATCTTACCGCCTTTTTTCAAATATGGAAGATAGCGGTATGCTTCCAATTCCTCAAATGCCAGGATTATATCTGCGCCGCCTTTGTCGATAATAGGGGATTGAACTTTTTCACCAAACTTTACATAAGTTACAACGCTTCCGCCCCTTTGTGACATACCATGGACTTCAGACACTTTGACGTCATAACCCTCGCTCATTAACATGTTTCCCAGTATTCGGCTTGCAAGTAATGTTCCCTGCCCGCCTACTCCAACTATCATAATTGATAAGCCTTCACTTTTTTTCATAATTCAATCCTCCTATTCAATTGCGCCGAAACTGCACACATTTTGACATAATCCACATCCAACGCAAAGAGTTTTATCAATCTCTAAGTAATCGCCTCTATCCACAATTGCAGGACATCCAAGTTTCATACACATCTTGCATTTCTTACATTTCTCATTATTAATTTTTATCGGGCCGGGGAATTTTACTGATTTTAACAACGCGCACGGTCTCTGCACTATCACAAGAGACGGCTCGTCAGACGCAAGTTCCTCTTTTAAAACCTTTTCACACTGTTTTAAATCAAATGGGTCAATAATAGAAACTCGGTCAATCCCCACAGCTTTTCCAAGCAGTTCTAAATCAACCTGTTTCGTCTTTTCACCCTTTAGAGTTTTTCCCGTCGTTGGATTATCCTGATGACCAGTCATACCCGTAATAGAATTATCCAAAACTAAAACTGTGTTTATTCCCTTATTATACACTATTTCAACAAGACCGGTAATTCCGCTGTGAATAAATGTTGAATCACCCAAAACCGCAACCGTATTTTTTGCGAATTCTTCTCCTCGTGCTAAAGACATACCAAACGACATGCCGATACTTGCGCCCATACAAACCACTGAATGTATAGACTGAAGCGGCGCAACCGCTCCCAGAGTGTAACATCCTATATCACCGCAGACATTAACTCCCATTTTTTTAAGAACATAAAAGATTCCTCTATGCGGACAGCCGGGACAAAGCACAGGGGGGCGCATAGGAACCTCTTCGTCAACCGTATCAAATTCAGGACAGGCTTGACCTGAAATAAGTTCTTTAATCTGACGTGTAGAAAATTCATAGCACATCGGAAAGAGTTCTTTTCCTATTACCTTTACACCGATATTGTTACAATGTTCCTCTATAAATGGGTCAAGTTCCTCAACAACATATAAAGTATCAACATTCTTTGCAAACTCTTTTATTATGTTAACAGGCAATGGATAAACCATTCCCAATTTAAGTACGGAAACGGAATCTCCAAAAGCTTCTTTCACATAATTGTAGCACATACCGCTGGTAATAATACCGATTTTTTTGTCGCCGTACTCAATTCTATTAAGCGGTGTTGTTTCTGCGTACTCACGCAGTCTATTTATTCTATCTTCAACCTCGGGATGTTTTTTTATCGCATTGCCGGGCATCATAACATATTTTGCTATATCTGCAGTGTATGGTTTAACTTCAACTTCCTGTCTTTCAGACAGCTCAACAATACTTTGTGAATGTGAAACTCTTGTAGACAGTCTATATATAACAGGCGTATCAAAGTTCTCACTCATCTCGTAGGCGGCTTTTATAAACTCTTTGCACTCACTGCTGTCAGACGGCTCTATCATCGGAACTTTAGAGGCCTTAGCATAATTTCTGCTGTCCTGCTCATTTTGAGAAGAGTGCATACTCGGGTCGTCAGCGACGCCGATAACCAAACCACCGTTAACACCTGTATATGCCACTGTAAACAATGGGTCAGCTGCTACATTAAGGCCGACATGCTTCATGGCACAAAACGCTCTTGCACCGCCAACTGAAGCACCTATAGCAACTTCCAAAGCCACCTTTTCATTCGGTGACCACTCAGCATAAATTTCATCATACTTTGCCGCGTATTCTGATATTTCAGTACTCGGCGTTCCGGGATAAGCAGTTGAAACATGTACTCCATTCTCATAAAGTCCGCGTGCAACAGCCTCATTACCAAGCATAAGCTTTTTTTCCATAATATGTATCCTCCTTTAGAATCTAAACCCTATATGTAAGAACAAACTAATCCTGCTCTCTCAAATCAATAATTCTCTTTGCTTTTCCTGTCGTCCTCTCAATCGACTTAGGCTCAGCAAGTCTAAGCTTTGCTCGAAGCCCCAGTACACTGTGAAGACGTTCTTTCATTTCATTTTCTAATTTTTCTATCTCGGAAAATCTTTCAAGGAGCGAACCGTCAACCAATTCAACAACAATTTCAAGCGTATCAAGCATATTTTCTCTTCTCAAAATCAGCTGGTAATTCGGGCTCACCTGAGGAAACTCAAGAACAACGCTCTCAATTTCAGACGGGAACAGATTTACGCCTTTTATTTTGAGCATATCATCAGTTCTGCCCTGAATCGGAGCAAGTCTGTAAGACGTTCTGCCACAAGTGCATGGTTCAGGTATGATATACGAAATATCTCTGGTTCTATACCTCAGAACAGGCATAGCCTCTTTTGTTAAAGTTGTTATAACAACCTCACCGGATTCTCCGTAAGGGAGTACTTCTCCGGTTTTAGGGTCAATTATTTCAACGATAAACATATCCTCATTAATATGTTCACCGCACTTATATATACATTCACCCGAAACGCCCGGTCCCATAACTTCTGTTAAACCATAATTTGAAGTAACCAAAATACCCATTGAATCTTCCAGCTTCTCTCTCATCTTCTCGCTCATAGCTTCTGAGCCGAAAAATCCATATTTCAATTTAAAGTTATCTCTTGGTATTCCTTTTTCTTTTATCATCTCAGACAGATACATTGCATACGATGGTGTTGCAACAAGCGCAGTTGTTCCAAAATCCTGCATAAGCATCAACTGTTTCTGAGTGTTACCGCTGGACATAGGAACGATGGTTGCTCCAACCTTTTCAATACCGTAATGAAGTCCAAATCCGCCGGTAAACAATCCATATCCAAATGAAATCTGTACAACGTCGTTTTCATCAATACCGCCGGCCGTTACAATCCTGGCAATAGCCTCAGACCAAACTTCAATATCTCCTTTTGTATATCCGGCAACAACAGGTTTTCCGGTTGTCCCGGATGACGCATGAAGTCTTACAACATTCTTCATGGGCTCCGCAAACAATCCAAAAGGATAATTATCCCTCAAATCCTCCTTAGTAGTAAACGGCAAGTTTTTCAGATCTGAAAGAGACTTTATCATTTCAGGCTTAATTCCGCTTTCATCAAATCTTTTCTTATAAAACGGAACGTTTTCATACGCCTTGCAAGCCATATGCCGTAAACGCTCAAGCTGAATATCCTCAATTTTTTTCCTGTCTGAACAACACTCTATGTCCTTATTCCAAATCTTTATCATCAGTCAAAAATCCCCTTTATAAAATCATCCTTATATTTTGGTGTATATCTGCTCACAAGCGGAGTAATTATTATTGAAACTATCATAGCAACCATACCAAAAGTCGGTGCATACTGAGCATTAAAGCCGGACACAACCGCCGGGACAATAGAGGTCAAGAATCCTAGAACCATACCCGACCAGGCTCCGATACGCGTTATCTTCTTTGAATACAATCCCCACAAATACGGGCCTAAAAACGTTCCTGCCAATGTTCCCCATGAGAAAGACATAAGCGTGATAATCTCTTTTGGCTTAAACGCAGCGATTGCAAATGAAAGACCAACAAAAACCACACATAAAATACGCATTAGTCCAACTGTATCTTTCTCACTCATATCCGGAGCATATTTTCCCTTAACCAAATCTATAGCTATTGAACTGCTGGACGTCATAACCACTGACGAAAGTGTAGACATAGACGCTGAGAGTATAAGAACCAAAAGCACTCCCATCATAACAGCAGGCAGAGCTTTATTCAGCATCAATGGCATTACAGCGTCAAAACCTTCTGCCGGCACCTGGTTTCCAAGGAATAAACGAGCAAACGCACCAATAAAATATGCGCTGCCTCCTATTAACAAAGCAAACAAAGTCGATATAACAGCAGCCTGTTTGATTGATTTATTATCCTTAATCGTATAAAACTTATGTACCATCTGCGGCAATCCCCATGTACCTAAACTTGTTAAAACAAGCAGAGACAAGAGATTAAACCAGTTCTGACCACCGAACGGAGAAGTGAGATTAGAACCGTCCTTTGGAATTTGAGATAAGCTTTGCAGTCCATTTTTAAGGCCGTCAACCACATCGCTTGACAAAACAAAATAAACAACAAACACAATACCGATTATCATAATTATACCTTGAACAAAATCAGTCAGCACAGTAGCCACATATCCGCCAAGAGATAGATAAAGCGCTGTCAAAACAGCCATAATAACCATCCACCAAATATAGTCAACCGCAGGAAAAACCGCTGAAAACAAATAGCTGAGTCCCATATATACTGAAGCTGCATACGGGGTCAAGAAAACAAATATTATAAGTGCACAGAATATTTTCATTCCGTTGTCATTATATCTGGAACCAAAAAATTCAGGCATCGTCCTGCTTCCGAGTTTATGCGTCATAGCTCTTGTTCTCTTTGCAAGAACAAGCCAAGATAAAAGACATCCTATAACCGCATTTCCTATACCTATCCATACTGCTGAAATTCCAAGATTCCAACCATTCTTTCCTGCATATCCGATAAATATAACAGCTGAAAAAAAAGAAGTACCATAGGCAAAAGCTGAAAGCCATGGCCCGAGACCTCTTCCTCCAAGTAGAAAGCCGTCTACAGTCTTTGTATGCCTGATACTATATATTCCCATTCCAACCATCATACCAATATACAGTATGAGTATTAGAATATTAATCACTGTATCACTTGTCATATTTTTCTCCCCTCAAATTAATATATTAGTAAATATTATATCATCGTGCTATGGATAATGCAAGAAAAAAATAAAAAAATATGCAATAGTGTTACAAAATAAAACACATTGCATATTCTTGTTGAAAAATATAACTTTAAACAGTAATATAAAAGACGGAGAAATTAATCTCCGTCTAAAAAAGTTAATCCTTAAAATCGGTGATATCAAACAAAAAATTCATCACGTCTATAAAGTCCCTGTAATCTTTGTAGGCAAACATATCATAACCGCATTCTTCAACAAGTGTTTTCAGTTCAGCCCTATATGCCTTTAATCTAAAATTAACGAAACCATCTATGTTCATTTCATTGTTTCTCTCAAAAAAATCAGAAATTTTTCCTTTTATATAATTAAGATGTTCCAAACTGTACCGCCCGGTTATTATATCACACACGCTGTCATAAACCGCGTCACGCTCGTCCCCATCCATATCTCCAAAAACGTCATCTATACAACTGTATATAATCTTAGAACGGTATTTGGCTATAAGCCAATTTGCAATAAGTTCAGCTGTGTCACTGTCCAACTCACAGCTGTCAATTTTTAAACAGCTGAAGTCATCGCTTTGTTCCGTTTCCGGATCTGTTATCTCTGTAATATTCAATGGTCGTCACCTCCAAAAATGATGCTTCCAAAATCCTTTAATTGTCCATTACCTGCCTCAAAAAAATCTATTTCACATTCTTCTAAAAACTTAATAATTCTGTTGTCTGTAATTTTACCAGTAAACACCAAAGTATCTTCCACAAGACCGCTGGCGCCTCCAATAAAACCATACGGATATCCAGGCAGCAAAACATTTCCTTTTTCAACTGCCAAACACTCTATATTTAAGACATCAGATAAAACTGAATATATATTTGCATCCTCTGTGATTACAGCATATCTATCTGCGATACACAGATTACATTTTGCATATCCCTGTTTTGTATTAAGAATGGTATAACCATGGCTTTGATAGTATTCGATAATTTTGGGTTCTGTATACCGAATATTTGAAATAACATAATTTCCCACTCTTGCTACATTGTATGCCACATCAAGCGGATAAGTGTTTTCAGGCACCAAAGTACCGCACAACAGATTATCTATATTTTTGCTAAACTGCGCATAATAGTCATAGCATTCAGGAGCACAAACCGCAGTGTTTGAATTCAAAAAATGAATTTGTATATCCGGGTGTGTATTAAGCGGCGCAGAAATCGAAGTCAGGGGAAACGATTTAATCAAATTTTTTTGAGGAAATTTTCTCCTCAGTGCATTGATTATTTCTTCATCCATATTATTATCAACAATGATTGGCATATTATCAACTCCTGAAAAGAATTTCTGAATAATAAAGAATATATAGCTAAAAATATTATGGGGTGATTTTGTTGTGTCAAATATAAATTGTACTAATCCGGACTGCAAATTTATGTCAGATGGCAAATGTTGTCTTAACACTGTTCCAAAGGCAAGAGCAAGTAAAAATAAAACTGAGCAAAATAAGGCTGATATCAATTCAGACTGCCCTTATTTTATGGCAAATGATTCGATATAAGCCTTAATCTCAAATTTAATTTTCATTTAAGTATTGGGTAACATAATCAACTAAAATCTCGGCTCCATATTTAATGCAGCTATCAGAAGCCGCAAGCCTGCAGTTGTGCAAAGGATATTGTGCAGCTTTCTCCTCAGTGCAGCCGAGCCAAAACAGAGCGGAATCATTCACAGCACGCGTCAAATATGAAAAATCCTCTCCTCCCATGGTTGGGTATCCGCCAAAGAATATATTCTCAGGCTCGAGATACTTTTCCGCCGATTTTTTAAGTTGTTCTATAGTATTTTTGTCATTTATCAAAGGCGGGAAAAGTCTGTCGAATTTATACTCAAATTCCGCGCCGTATAATTCACATATTTGTTTTACAGTCAGACCAATTTTTTCTTCAAGCAAATCTCTGTCATAATCACTAAATGAACGTGCCGTGCCTTTTATATGAACAGAGTCCGGAATCACATTATAAGTACTTCCTCCGTTTATTGAACATACAGATACGACAACCGGATTTAAAGGATTAATAATTCTGCTGGGTATAGTTTGAAGAGCACATACAATTTCTGAAGATATCAATATAGGGTCAATACACTTATGAGGATCGGCAGCGTGTCCGCCTTTTCCTAATATTTTTATAGAAAACTCATCAGGACATGCATATGCGGCGCCAGGTTTAAATCTTACCTGCCCCACATTAAGACTTGGTTCTATATGAAGCGCTACACAAGAATTGACTTTTGGATTTTCCAGTATTCCGGAGTCTATCATAGGCTTAGCGCCGCCGCTGGTTTCTTCTCCGGGCTGAAACATCAACTTTACACAGCCTGAGAATTTATCTTTTAAATTATTTAAAACCTGTGCACAGCAAAGCAATATTGAAGTATGAATATCATGCCCGCAAGCGTGCATAACATTTTCTTTTTCGGAACTAAAAGGCAAACCTGAATCTTCATTTACCGGAAGAGCGTCTATATCGGCTCTGATTAAAACGGTTTTTGAATTATCTTCATGTTTTAATCCATTTATAATTCCAAGCACTCCGGTTCCGGCTAGACCTGACTGAAACTCTATGCCAAGTTCACTTAATGTCTCGCAAACCAAAGAAGACGTATTAAATTCATGAAAAGAAAGCTCGGGATTTCTATGGATAATATGACGCTTATTTATAGCTTCTGGAACAGCCTTTTCTACTTCAGATTTTATATACTCGTACATTTCATACCTCCGGCAGGCTTAATTATTATTTAATTTTATTTACCGCTTCCTTATACTTATCATATAAATCAGCCTTATTAATAAAGTCAATCATAGCGTTGGGAGACATGCGAACAGGCAAATTAAGCGATTCCAAAACCTGTCTCCGTTTTAATAAACTATCCGGCTTTCCCGACAATCCGTCACTGTATAATATTGACTTAGTCAGTTTAGAATTCATATCGACAGTCTCATATTTATCGACTGACATTTCTGATAATATTTTCGCCAGCACATCTTCACTTATTCCTTCAACACCTAAAAGACCTTCTTTTCCCGGCTTATCTTTTCTTTTCTCTTTACCGGCAACAGAAGGAATGTATGCATGCTTAACAACACCATCATTTCCAACGCATTGCTTGATATAATTTCTTATAACAAATCCTGCCCTGTCACTGTCGGTAAGAATTATTATACCGGTAGTTTTAGCTAGACTCACTATTGTATTTAAAAGTTTCTTTGATTTAAATATACCAAATCCGTTAGTAGAAATAATCGGTGCGTCACAAATCCGCTTTATCCGCTCTTTATCAAATTTTCCTTCAACAATTATAGTTTCTTTTATATGTAACATAATATTGATTATATTTTATTTTATTGCAAATGTCAATGGTTCTATTGACTTTAACGCAAAGTACGGTTAAAATAAAAAGACATAATTAAGACGAATAATAAGGGGATATATATGCAAAAAAATGATATCTATGAAATTGAAATAACAGGTATGACAGACGAGGGCGACGGAGTCGGCAGAATCAATGGATTTGCAGTATTTGTTCCATACACTATTATCGGTGAAACCGTCCGTATTATACTAATAAAAGTACTTAAAAACTATGCTGTAGGAAAATTGATCGAAGTTATTATCCCTTCAAAAAGCAGAACTAAATCAGCCTGTGCTGACTTTTATAAATGCGGCGGATGTAAACTATGGCACATGAGTTACGAAGAAGAACTTTTGTTCAAAAAGAAAAAAGTTTCCGACTGTCTGAAACGAATAGGCGGATTTGATAATATTAATATTGATGACGTTGTTCCTTCCAGCAAAATTTCAAGATACAGAAATAAATCTCAGTTTCCGGTAACCCCTGAAGGTATAGGTATGTATGCCGTGCACAGTCATCGTCTTATTGAAATGAATGATTGTCTAATCTCATCAGAAGTCAATAAACCAATATTGGAATCGGTAAATTATTGGATGAAAAAGTTTGGTATTGAAGCCTATGATGAGTTATCAGATTCAGGATTAATAAGAAATATCTATACAAGAACCGGAAAAAGCGGAACGCTTGTTTGTATTGTAACTAACGGCCAAACTCTGCCAAGAAAAAAAGAACTTATAGACGAGATTATAAACTGCGGCACAACCATATGCGGTATAGTTCAAAATATAAATATTGGCAAAACCAATGTACTGCTTGGCAAAGAAACCAAAACATTGTATGGAAACGCTGAGCTTACTGATAATATTTCCGATATTGAGTTTTCAATATCCCCATTGTCATTTTACCAAATTAATAAACCGCAAACCGAAAAATTATATAGTTTAGCTCGTGAATATGCAGACTTAAAAGGTCATGAAACAGTTCTTGACATGTACTGTGGAATCGGAACAATAGGTCAGTTTATGGCGCGTAGTGCCGGAAAAATAATCGGTGTTGAAGTCGTTCCGCAGGCAATTGAAGACGCCAAAGATAATGCAAAACATAATGGAATAGAAAACGCAGAGTATTACTGCGGAAAAGCTGAAAGCATAATAAAACAAATTGTAAACAGAGGAGCAAAACCGGATATAGCAATATTAGACCCACCCAGAAAAGGCTGTGACAAAAAGCTTCTTGACGTTTTATCCGATATAAAAAGCTTAAATAAGATAATTTATATTTCGTGCAAACCTTCAACATTAGCAAGAGATTTAAAATATCTCAACGATAAAGGTTTTGCACCACAAAAGATTACACCTGTTGACATGTTTCCTAGAACACCTCATATTGAGACAGTTGTGCTCTTAAACCGTAAATAATTTTTTAATAATATAAAAAACAAAAACTCTCTTTAAACCTTTAACACTATTAATATTAGCATATTTATTCGTGTAATTGAGAGAAAAATAACGCTTTAATACGATTACATGAAACAAAAATAAATATAGCTATAGTTACACTACAAAAACGATAATATTAAAAAATATATAAAAGGAGAGTCAAAAAGACCATGAATGACTCAATAAATGATTCAACAATTTATAAAAATAAATCTTTTATTAAAAACAAAAATATATATAGACTTTATAAAAATGAGATAAATAAACGTAATTATAAAATGTTATTATATGTCAGCGTAAGTCTATTACTTTTAGGATTTCTCTTTTTATTAGTTAATTGGATTTTTCATGTTTTTAATGATGGGACAAAATACATTTATATTTTCTGGATAAGTTTTTCTTGCCTATGTCTTGCTTGCTGTATCCTTTTAAATCAATGGTTTGTAAATCATGCAACTGCTATTTTATATATTTTTTTATCTGGTATAATGATGTCCATGATAATTTCAGGAACTTATTTTTATAGAGAAAACGCTTCTGCCATCATGATTGGATGTATTGCTAGTATGCCAATTCTTATTTTTGATGAATTATGGAGATTTTATTTATTTGATTTCTTTATTTGTATACTGTTTATAATATTCTCATTCATCACAAAGAGTTTTTCTATTTCAATTATTGACTGTGTTAATACACTAACATTTTGCTTTATATCTTGTATGATTGGAATGTATACTATACGTTTAAAGCTATACGATGTTAAATCAAAGTATCAAATGATGGAGCAATTGCAAACTGACCAGCTAACCGGTCTTATGAGCAGAAATGCTATAATTAAAGAAATAGAAAGTTATTATAAATCTGAAAACAGAACTTCCGGTGCATTGTTTATTATTGATATTGATCATTTTAAAAAAATCAATGACACATTTGGGCACCTTCAAGGAGATCATATATTAATAGAATTTGCTCAAATTATTCGAGAAAATTTCCGAGAATCAGATTATATGGCACGGTTGGGCGGAGATGAATTTTTAGTATTTGCAAAAGATATTGACAATATTGAGACAATAAAGGAAATTGCAGAAAGACTAAATCAAAAAGTCAGAAAAGAAATCACTTTGATGGAAAATCATATTTATTTGTCGGTAAGCACAGGTATAGTGTTAAGTAAAAGGTTTACAAACTTCGAAGAATTATATGTTCTGGCTGATAAAATGCTATATGAGGTAAAAGAAAAAAACAAAAACGGCTATAAAATTTATAATAATAATTAAATAATTATAGCAGATATGAGTAAAAAACATATATTGCTGTTATCTGTACCAGTAAATTAAATTATCCATAGAAATACATAATATACAAAAAACTAAATCTACATAGTTGACCTTATATAAGGAAACTGCATAAAAATTTTAAAATTTCAATGTTATATTAAATTAAAATATTTAACGCCTATATAAATACAGATAAAATACTTTAAATATCTATAAGTAAAATGTTTCTTTTAGTAAATATTGAATCTGTTAACATTTATCCAAAAATCCTTCAGTTTGACACTAAATTGATAGTTTATAATGAGACGATAAATATACAATTTAGTAAGCTGAGAACTGACGATTTACTATCGTCAGTTCTTGTTTATAACAAATTTGTTTTCATTAGCTTATATAAAGTATTTTCACATTTCCTAATATTCTTTTTATTTCGGAACGCAAAAACTCCTCCGCTTCTGCTCTTGCCTCCGGTCTGTAACAATATCTTCCTCTGCCGCGTCCTGTCATTAACTGCTTGTCATACAAATCCAACGCATTCGGAAAAGCCTCACTGTTAATGGCGCGGTGCACATATGAATATGTCATCATGATTATTTCTAAAAACATTTGTTTTTGCGCCTTCTCTGTCAAATCATCGCGCAGCTGTTCCAAAAGCTCTGTATACATCGCTTTCCAGCCGTCTACCAGCATTACCGGAGCAATTAACAGTCCACATGGATAACCGGCTTCACACATACGGTTTACTGCCTCTATTCTTTTTTCAAGACTGGAAGTTCCCAACTCAATACGGCTAATAAGTCTTTGCGGATTAACGCTCATACGGAAAATAACTTTTCCTTTATGAGGGAGGTCAAGCAGACTATCCACCATATGAAACTTGGTAGGAAACGTAAGACTTCCTGCCCCCTCTTCAGCAAAACGTGGAATAGTATATAAAAGATTATTTGTTATTGTATTTTCAAGAACTAAATCACTGTTGCTGCCTATTTCAAAGGTAAGCGGTATCTCACTGTTTTTACTCTTTTTTATAAGCCTATCCAGCATTTGTTCTCTATTAACAAACAGACGGAGGTAAGCGCACTTATTATAATTACAAACAAGATAACAATATAAGCACATTGCAGTGCAGCCTGATGAGGTATATGGAACTAGATAGTCTGACACTTTATGATTTTCAACATACTTATGAGTTTTCCTGGTTCCAACTATTAAGTTGCGTTTCATTTTACTAAATTCGGAATTCTCTTTTTCTCGCATTTCCTCTATAGAATTGTGGTTTTCTATTGGAATCCATGGTAAATCATAAAACTGTTCCTTTAATTGCTTTCCTAGCTCAAACGATAGACTTGCCGGTTCATAGTATACTGCGTCAAAATCCATAATATCCTTTCTGCTCTGATTATTCAGATATAATTCGTATTTTGATTATAGTATGCACCTCCTCTACATAATTATTTATATTGGTTTTTAAGAATTATAAATATCTATATTTTTTTAAAATTATTTTCAGATTTTGGATATAAATAAATATATTTTTTCTTTTACTTGTGTTATACTTTCTATATCACAATTTAAGCAGAAAATTTTATCTAATACGTTCAGTTTTATACGAACTTATATATTTTTAACATATATGTAAGACTATTAAAATTTTTATTTTAGGAGGAAAAATCTATGTATGATGTTATTATTATTGGAGCTGGACCAGCGGGAATCAGCGCAGGTATATACGCTGTCAGCAGAGGCCGAAAAACACTTATTCTTGAAAAAGAAGAAGTCGGCGGCGTTATCGGGAAAGTATCAACCGTTACACATTATTCAGGTATTATAGAACAAGAGACAGGCAAAACCTTTGCAGACCGTCTCAAGAAACAAGCTGTTCAATCAGGTGTAGAAATAAAATATGAAGAAGTTAAAAACGTTAAACTCACCGGAGATATAAAAATTGTATCAACTGATACAGCAGAATATCAGGCGCCAAAAATTATACTGGCAAATGGAACAACTCCAAGAAAGTTAGGTATACCCGGAGAAAGTGAATTAGCCGGTAAAGGTATAGGAACAAACGCCGCTATAGACGGTCCATCTTTCAGCGGTAAAAACATTTATGTAATCGGCGGAGCTGACGGCGCTGTTAAGGAAGCAATTTATTTAGCACAGTTTGCTAAAAGACTGACTATCATACACTTTGAAAATACTTTAGGCTGCATTGCCGAATTTAAAAACAAAATCAAACAGCTGCCCAATATTTCTGTCCTAACCAATTCAAGATTAAAAGCTGTATACGGAACTAATCAAATTGAAAAAATAGATATACTGTCGGAAAATGACAGTAAAATAACAACTATTGAAGATGAGGGTTGCGGAATATTTATATACGCAGGCTCAACACCAAACACAGAACTGTACAAAGAATTATCATTATCTGACGGCTATATTCCGGTGAATGAAAAGATGGAAACTTCTATTAACGGCGTTTATGCTGCCGGGGATATTTGCGTCAAACAAGTAAGACAGGCTGCAACAGCAGTTTCAGATGGAGCAATTGCCGGAATAAACGCTGCTATAATATGATTATAGACACTAACAATTCTTAAATGGAACCAAATTATACCTTTTGTCGTCTAAGCATATAAAAACAATGCATAGGGAGAGAAGGTAAATGAAAAAATTATTATTAACATTTATGGTTTTAACATTCTGTTTATCAAGTTGTATTATCGCATTTGCAGATAACAACATCAATACAGAATCCGGCAGTATTATTGAAGCCCCTGACCTAAGATTTACTCCGGCAGGCGGCGGAAAATTTATATATTGCAACAATGAAGAAGGTATAGGCCGGCACGTACTTGCAGATTCTTCAAATCCAAATCCGATCTATACCATGAACAACGAGAATCTTACACCGGACAGGTATTTAGTATATTTGACGCATATAAATTACACCTATTCAATCGATGAATATTACCAGCCAAACGGCATGGGATTTAATATTGAATTGGATATGGAAATAAAAGCTAAAGAAGATTCTGTACTAACGATTAACAATGCTGTATTTGAAACGCCAAAAATACGCCGCTATTACGATAATAACGGTGATATAAAAGTCGCTTTTTCTGACTGGGGAGCAATGAATGCATGTGCTTCATTGCTGGGAGAACCAATATATCAGCTTCATTCAAGCTCAGTATTTAAACCCAGTTCTTATAAACCTGTCACGGTACATATAAAAAAAGGCGAAACAGTTTGGCTGAGCCAATATGTAAATAACTATGCTTCAACTGCTTTTATGGAACCGGTTTTTATGGCTGCAGATATGCAGCTTGTCAGCGGAAAACTTGATATGAACGTTGTAAAACTAAAATCTAATGATAAAATCGGTGACCGAAGCTACTTTAATGGCGAAGGCGTCGCCTTTGGCTCATATCAGCGAGACCGCTGCCAAAAAGGAATAGCCGACACACTTCCCGAGGTCAACACTGAGCTTAAATATACAATAGATGATTCCGTTGAAACAGGAACAAATCTGCCTGTTAAAATTTATAATCAATACGTAGATGGTGAAGCTGTTGATATATGGTGTACTAATCTCAATCCACAGGATGATATTTGGTCTAAGTACATTGCCGCAGAATCGGATATTTTAACATTTAAATATTACGATCCTTCAAAACTTAGCTACTATGGAAAAAGCGTCCCTGCATCAAAACGCGACGCAGTATGGGTCTTTGACACAAAACATAGCGATACGAGTTCCTATTTAAGTGAAACAGGATTATCTCGGGACAACTACAGCCCCAATTTCATCTTAGACCCCGGCAGAGATAACTACGGTATTGGATGCAGTATAGGTAATTATGGAGTTACAACAAAATATAACTTAAAAGTAACAAATGCTGGAAATCGAACAAGGTATTTTAATTATAACCTGCTTACCAGCGGTAATGTTATTGCATACGCAAGGGATAAAAACGGAAAACTTATAGATGAAGTTCACTCAAAAGGTATAACAGATGAGCAAACCACAGATACAATGGCATGCGTAGAACTTCCTCCTAATCAAACTACTCAGTTTTCAATAGAAGTTATACTGCCTGTTAACTATCTCGCCGGACTAAAAAATTCATTTACTATAACCGATACAAAAAGCGAGTTCGATTTGAAAACTGAGAAAAAAGCTCCTGCTCCGGATTATGTTACAATACTCAGCGATTATATGGACGAATATAATAATGCCAACGATTACACAAAAGAATTCTTTGCCGGAAATCTTAACAATTTTGAAGTCACCGAAACTGATTATGGCTATATGCTGCGCTGGTGCGCCTGGGATGACCAACCGGGGTATCAAGCAAGATTCTTTAGTTTGATGAGCTATATATATTTTCTTGACAAAGACTTTAATATGGCCGGCTCGCAAAAATTTTCCACATTTCCTGCAGAATGCAGCGCCGGAAACGGGAAAATGGTAGTAAAAACCATTGACGGAACAAAAAAATTTACTACTGACGGAGTAAATTGGGCAAGTGTATATTGGAGTGAAGATACAAATTTCGAAGATGTCATTTTAGTTAAACTAAATGGAGAATATTTAAAATTTGATCAACTTCCTATTATTGAAAATGACAGAACTTTGGTTCCGATGAGATTTATATTTGAAAAACTCGGTATGACGGTTGAATGGGACGATTTAACTCAGACTGCCTCAGCAAAGAAAATAAACGGCAAAAACAACTCATTTGAAATAAAATTTACAATTGGAAGCGATACTGCTTTTGTAAACGGAACTGTACAAACAATGGACGTTGGACCAAAAATACTTGGCGACCGAACTTTGATTCCACTGAGGTTTCTTAGTGAAAATTTAGGTTATATTGTAGATTGGGAAGAGATTTCTCAAACGGTTACTATATCTGAAATGCCGGTTCTTCCTAATGTAACACAAAAATATTATGTCATCTACCGCGAGGGATACCGCGACGGCAGGATTGAAGTTTCGTTCTTTGATACGTCAGACGGCTCTGTACCTGAACTTGTATGGGACAGAGAAAGCGGAAATTTGGAGCTTAGCGACAACACAAAATACTCAAACGATTCAAAATGGTATTTAGATAAAAATACATGGCAGTCTTTTGAAGGCGGTTACGAAAGACCAAGCAACAATGCTTTACAGATTTTAAGGTCAAATATAAAAATCGTTGCTAAAGACACTATAGATTCTGATGTTAATAATAACAGATCAGAGGAGTAAAATCATGAAAAAGAGAAGCCTTGATGTTAAAACAATAGTTTTTTCTTATTTGATATTTTTAGCGGGATGGATAATATGGTCCAAAACAAATAAATTAATATCAATAAATGAATATATTGACTGGGGCATCGGGCTTCTTGTTCATATTATTTGGTGGCCTTTATTTGCAATCGTTTTAATAAAACGTTATAATGATAATTTAACTGTATCTCTAGAAGAAATGCTGTTCACAAAACCCAAGCTTAAACTGCTTATTCCCCTTTTGGCTTTTGCACTCGTTTATAATATTGGCGTATACTTTCTTGACAGTGATGGTTTTAGATTAGAAATGAAAGTATATGACTTTATTGTAACTGTATTAACTGTTGGCTTTTTTGAAGAAATTGTATTCAGAGGGTGGTTTCAAAATGCAATCTCTCGCTTTACCGGCAACAGAATTGGAAATTTGTTAGCTTCGTTTCTTTTCCTGTTCATACACTATCCTTCTTGGATATCACATGGTTATGGAATTATTGCAATTATTACAAACAGCATCATTTTATACGGACTGAGTTTATTATTTGGATGGACTTTCAGAAAAAACCGCTCAATTTGGCCCGGCGTTATATTTCATTCATTTTGGGACTTGCTGTCTTTCATAATGTGATCATCTATTTAAATAAAATGTGTGTTTATCTGTTCATTAAAAAAACAATCAACTACAATTATAAAACATATTAAATATTCGGTTTTGTTATCCTGAAAATATACTTTCAGGATATTTTTTTGTTAAAATTACTATGTATTATAACCGATTCCTATTTTTCTTAACTCATGTTATTCTATTGTTTAATAAATAAAAAATATTTAAAAACACTGTTTCCTTTTATATTGTTACTTTGCTTTTATATCCTTTTTAGCAAATTTATTTAATTACTATTATTTTTCTTTAAGAAATAAGAGTTAATTATATATTGATTTATAACTTTACTACTTAAATAATAAATATGCTATATCAAATTTCTGTCAGATAATATATTTCAATTTCATAATCTTTTATAATTTATTTAACCTATATGTAATCAACAAATTTATAAATTTCACATTAATGTCGAAAGAAACATAATATAAATAAAAAATAATTATATCTAGGATTAAGATTGAAAGGGGCATACTCATAGTAAAAATATTTAAAGCCATAAAATCACTTCTTGATAACTTTTGTATTGTTAACAAATGTCTTATGCTTATAATGCTGATTTTACTTCTTCAATCGGCCTACAATATTTTTCTCGATGAACCGGCTTATCAAGAAGAAAATACTATAGATGTAATAGTGAGAACTTCGCAGGCAGCTATTTTCGGATACTTTCTAAGCGCCAATTTTGCAAACAGAAACATTAAAAAAAATAACAATAATACAAAAAATAATAGAATTAAAAATGAAAATATAAATTCAAAAAACAGTTTAAAAACAGTTGAAAATTCTATAGGTTTCACAACCGGGGCCGATAATAATAATGATTATAAATTGGGAAATATAGATATAGAAAATGAAGATGAGCAAAGTTCCGACTTAGATTGCAGCAAACATCAAATTATAATAGTAACATTAATTTGTGTGTCTTGTTTAATTATACTGCTTACTTTCAGAGATTTCTGCGAGGTTACACCGAGAGTAGCATCAAAAGTATCTCAACTTAGAGACTTTGTCTCTGCCGGCGTCGGATTTTTAGTAAGCTGCGGCAAAAATAAAAGCTAAAAAACTCTGAGAAGTAATACTTCTCAGAGTTTTAATTTGTCTTACTTATTAATCACCGTAAATTCCAGCTCTGTCATTTACTACATAGTATCTTAAATCTTCTTCTGTCAGCCTCAGTCTTCCATATATGTCACCAACTATATACCCCTTGTTGACAAGTTTAGTAATAGTTGCTCTTGCCCACTCCGGCATATTGCCGTCTATATAATCATAATATGTAACCTGTTCTGCACCTGAAACCGCAGTATCTTTTGGTATATCATATGTTGGAGCTTTAGTTGTGGTAGGTCTTTGATATTCAGCAATGCTCATTCCGTCAAGCCAAATATTCACCGCTTTGTTTTCGCTGACAAAATACATTGTAGCACCCAAAGCAGTTAAATCACCAACATATATGAATGTATATCCGGATATACCGGCGAAACTCTGCATTTGATACTCATAATCATTAGCGTAAACCTTAACATCTGAAGTATAGACATCACATTGTTTTGTTCCTAAAAGATTTGTAGCCGGAAGATAAACCGGTATAGGATTAGGATAAACTTTGTCATAATTTCTGAAAATTCTCAAAGTACGGTTAGCAGAATCCCAAAGAACATCAAAACCATACTTGTCCAAATCCTCAACTGCAACCATAGGATAACCGTTCACTATCCAAGATGGAATAGCATAATGATTAACATACGTAATAATATCAGTATAATCGGCTTCACCAACATATTCTCCCGGTTTTTGTATAGAACTATACGCATATGCAGGCATTGCCAGCGCACTTAAAATAAATGTAACAGCAACACATAATGCAGCTAACTTCTTCAAAATAAACACTCTCCTTATTTGGAATTAATAAAATCCCGGCATTTACATATAAATCTCAGGAAGACACTGATATCTTAAATTAATCTATATAATTTGTTATATAATATATGACGACTAATTTTAGGAAAAGTTTCATATTTATAAAAACTTGCCATAAAAAATATTATATCAAAAAAACAAATAATTGCAAGCCTTTTTTAGTAACTTTATAAATATTGATATAAATTAATATAAATTATTTCCGCAATTCCTCTACTGTTCTTAAAATTGCTTTATATGCGCTGTCAGGATTATCCATTCCCATGACAGCTTTTTCCATAGGACATATATCATTACCCGACCTATTAATTATCGTATCAGCACTCTCACCAAACTGATATGATATACCATGTTTTTTTAATACGTCTTCTCCGCCTTTGCTTAACACGCAGGCATACACTTCTTTTACACCTGCGAGCACAAACAGCATAGCCGCGGCTCTTCCTACTATTCTGTCAGCTGCCGAATATTCGGAAAAATCAGTGCCTTTACTAATAAATTCCAGCATAGGTCTAATCCCGGAATAACTGCTCTTTAATACATTTTTACCATCACATAAAACACATGTTAAAGATTCATCGCTCAACAATATTTCTTTAGCTTTATTCATTTTCACCACGCTTATTGTACCAGAATATAAACAACGGTATAATTGACCACTGTAAAATAAGTCCCGGTAATCCCTGAACTATGCTTGACAAAATAACTGACGACGACACTGCCTGTATATTAAAAATATAAAATGAGGCAAGTATTGCAGCTGCTCTAACTCCTCTGCCAAAAAACTGTGCGATAATTACTTTCAAAATAACCGGAAGTTTTACGTCCTTTAAAGCGCCTGCCGCAAAACCATATACCAAAAGTTCTACCATCATAAACGGAAGCATTGCTGAAGCCGGCATTCCCGTTAGAGCAAAACTTATAAGCGGACTAAACAACCCGGCAATAATTCCAACTACCGGACCCGCAATAAGCGCGGCTATCAAAATCGGCAAGTGCATAGGTAAAAATGACTGTCCAAGCGCTGGACCTGTTCCGGAAACAATTCCTACAGAATGAAATACCTGCGGAAGAACAACGGCAGCAATTACTGCCAAAACTGTTGCGGCTGTCTTTTTTCTGATAACTTTTTTATCTAATACATCTGAATTCAACATAATATTCCTCCTCACTTATAATCTAATTATACTATATAAATTTCAATTCTTCAATACCAATCTTTAATTAATTCCTAATAACCAACACTGTATTAGCAATTCCATATCTCATCTGAACAAATACGGAGCCGCCTTGTTCAATATCAGAATTATCACCTTTTATAAGAACTTTTGTTCGGCGGTCATACACATATACACTTCCGTTGAGCGGAATAGTTCTTAAATAACCCTGAATTGTATTCCCCATAAGCAAAATCTTATCGGAAAACTTTTTATCAACTATGCCTAAAGATGTGTATAGCTCACTATAAAACAATTCTTCACTCAGAGCCCCATAGTCTGCTAGATTTTTTTCATAATAATCATTATTGTAAATCTGTTCTTTTGTAAGCAATATCCGGAAAGCAGCACATTTTCCATCACGTTCGGAATATTGAAGAACCTCACCCGTACTAAATGGATTTACACCATTTTTTGTATCCCGGTTAACGTATCCGTCAATCCATCCGTTAGTCCTGTCTGTGGCTCCGTCATTATCAAACAGTAATTCTTTCTCTTCGCCTCCGGAAAACATTTTCAGACTTAAACATTTATCACCCTCATCATTTACATATGTTCCCGAATTTATAATAACTCCAACTGGACTATAGTTATATATATCAGCGTCGTCCGTGCCCAAAGTTATTACTGCGGCCCCCACCTTATACTCATCATTTAAATCAAACAGCTGTACATTATACGCGGTATCGCTGAGCAATCTGCTTAAATCAGACACTTCATATTTTGCTATCTCGGATTTATCATTTGGCACAACAAACACTTGCGTTTCCGAACTCAATTGGTACTTTGACGCAAATATATTTAAAGTATCATAAAATTTCGCTGAATCAGATACATAGTTCCTTGTAAACAGCTCAGTATTAACTTCACCGAACAAATCAACAGCAGTATCAAGAACAGCTATAGTGCCGTCACCCTTCAATGAAAATTTAACTAGTTGTGGAGACAGATTAAAAAAGCTTTTAACAGAAGAAACTGAGCCGTTAAGCGACGACTTTGACGTTGCCTTTATTTCTTCGGCTTTGCCGCTTTCTGTAATAATCTGAAGAGTAGCCGTATTACCAAAAACATCATTTAACTCTGAGACTGACTTTAAATATCCATATCGTTCGCCGCTCACCGCTCCTCTGCAATCCACGATGTTTCCATTTATGTCCAAATATACAGTTACTGTATCTGAACTTATATCAATCGTCCGATTAGTATCAAGGAAGTAATTTGAAAGCTTATACGTCTTATCTCCTATTGTATATTCCTGCTCAGAACTATTTATATTCGTGACTGTTCCAGTATCAGTATCGACTGATATTCTTATATCAGCAATTTTACCGTCTTCACTTTTGGCTATACACACAACCTCATTTTTATTTATCTTGTATTCAGGAGTATAAAGAACTTTTTCATTGTCATATTTTAGTATTACCGTATCTGCCTCATCAAGATTAAAATTAACCGCACCCTTATACTTATCCGTAAGCACTCCGCCCAGCTTTGAAGAATCTGATGCTATATATGTATCATAGTCATACACCATTATATAATCCGCATAACTGCTTCCGACGTTATTAGAAATAACTTTTAGATATCCGCATTTAATATCTATATTGTCAATAAGTCCAACCCTGGTTTGATATTTATAATTATATATTACTTTTGTATTAGTTCCGACAGCTATCCGCTTTTCTCTGCCGTCATCACCATTATAACATAAATATCCATCATCTAAACGATCATAACTATTGTAATCAATTTCTGTAATCTTAGTGTTTTTATCCTGTTCAACATACAAGGCTGTATAGTCATTCTCATCTTTATCATACTTCACATAAGCCGTAACCATTATGCCCAAATATTGAAGCATATCATAATCCCCGGTTTTGTATGACTGATTATTAAGCTCAAACCTTCCATCTTTTGCGGCTCCCTCTGCAAACACACTTGCGTACCCAACATCGGTTATTTCCCCTCGGCGCTCATAAATGCCGTGATATCTGTTTAATATAGTTGAACCGTCATATTCATATCTGTTTTGACCATCTCCAAAAGAAGTTTGATATATCAATTCAACATCCAAAGCATTGTCCATTAATATAGCAGCGTCGCCTCGGGATAAACTATCCTCATTTTTCAGGTCTTCAATTTCCTTCAATAATTTTAAACGTGACGCCTCGCGCATATATCCTGACGGGTAACCACCATTTTGATTTGCAACAGCCGTATAACCCAAAGAAGAAACCATAATTTTTACCGCTTCCTGAAGCGATATATTAAGCTCAGGATTAAAATTACCGTTTTCATCCCCGTTTACTATACCAAGACTGTAGAGTGCATATATTGAGCCTGCTCCCCAGTAATCAGCGGTTACATCATTAAAAACCTGCTTTAGAGACGCCGGATTATATACAGAATTTAAATCCAGGAGCTTAGCCATCATCGCTGAAAACTCAGCCCTTGTTATATCACCGCTCGGTTTAAACTCCGAATTACTATAACCGTTTATCAACCCAAGATTTTTTAGTTTAGCTGTTGAATTATAATATTTTGTTGACACACAGTCTGCAAAACCAACTTCGTCAGTATTATGTTCTTTTAACTCAATACTTTCTATACAAGGCGACCATGGCGTACCGCCGATATTTCCAAATATAATCTTTATAAATTTAGCTTCCGCAGGCAGTTTCTTTAAACTGTAATGCACGGTTATCCACTTACTTGGCTCCGTATCATCAACAGTGATGATTGGATTAAACGATGTCCAATTTTCTCCGTCTGCAGAACTTTCAAACGTGAAATGTGAAAGTTCCTCATTGGGTGAAAATGCAGTGTTAAAAACAAAATAACCATTGGGTTCCACCGCGTATTCCAGCCATTCGGCATCGGAAGTCACCCTTATGATATGTGTATCATCACCGCTGAAAGCATACTTGTTTTCATCTGTAACCACATCAAGTGATAAACCTTCACTATAGGCAACAACTTTAGAAAAATCAGCACAGTCATCGTATACATTTCGTTCAGTATTTATATCAACATCTGAACTTTCTGCAAAAACTCCCTGAACACTCACGGCACAAATAATAATAGATAATATAATTGATAATAATTTTTTCATATGTAAACTCCAAATTAAATTTGATTCTCTACTCAAAAGTATAGACCGTTTTTCCGTCTGATTCCATGGTCTTTTTAAGATCAATCATCCTTTGATTTTTGCTTCCCCTAAACCTTAACAATAAAGTTTTTTCAGACATTATGAACTTTCCGTCTATCAAAACATCAGCTAAATTTAAAAGCCGCATAATGTCCTTATCCTCTTTAGCCATTTCATATAACTGTTCAAATGTATATCCGGAATAAACAGTTATGTTTTTTCCTAAACTTATAATCTCTTCTGCAAGGTCAGCCAACGCCCCGGCCTGACAAAACGGCTCGCCTCCGGAAAAAGTTATTCCGCTCAGCAAAGGGTTTGCTTTAAATTCTTCCAAAACCTGTCCGCTGTCTACAATTGTTCCTCCGTTAAAATCATGGGTCTGAGGATTATGACAGCCATAACAGTGATGCGGACACCCCTGAACAAACAAAACAAAGCGTATTCCGTCACCGTCTGTAATGGATTCTTTTACAACTCCCGCTATTTTTAACTTGCTCACTCAACATTCCCCATTTCATTAATGGCGGCTCTTTTTGCAACGTAAGCAATATCAACAATATCTATAACGCCGTCTTTGTTTATATCCCCGTCCCTGACGCTTTTCCAGTCCTTATCTTCAAGTTCAGATTTATCAAAATAAGTCAATATTATTTTAACATCGTTTTCATTTACGGTTCCGTCACCGTCAACATCTCCTAAAACGGCAGCCTTCAATACAACTTCGATTTCAGTTGAAAGATTATAATCAGTATTCTCTGCCTTTATCTTAAACTTACTGCCATCTTTAAAATCGCTGTATATTTTGATAACTCCGTCTTCTGAAATTTCTAAATTTCCAATTTCACTTTCAGCTATAGAGAATTTAACACTGCCATCAAATTTCTCACCTATTTGGTCAGATATAAACCCAATATACTGATACTCAGAAAAATCATATCTTGGAATTATAAGCTCGTTTTTCCCTTCAATATTTATCTTCACCGGCTTTGCTTCTCCAATTACAGCAGATACCTTTGCAATTAGAGGCGTCCACCAATTCTGTGTTTCAGGAAAAATCGCTTTTATATACTTAGTTTGATTTAGTTCTGAAAGCCTATACGAAGCCTTTGTCCATTTTCCCGGAGATTCTAAATAATCACAGTTAACTTCCGGTTTGCTCCATGTGTTTCCGTCTGATGAAATCTCAAATTTAAAATCAGTAAGTTCTTCTCCTGCAAAAAAATATGATATTATTTCAGCTTCATCAGAGTATGGTATTGAATAAATAACCTCGGCTTCACCGTCACCCGCTCTTTGAAAAGTAGTAAAGTCATCGTAAAAAGCGTCCCGGCTCCCATCATCAGGAATCAAATAAGCGTAAACATTATTATATGAGTATAATTCAGCCAAATTCTCGCACTCATAATCAATATCAGTGTCAAACGATGAACCCGGAGTTTCACTCGGCAGCGGTTCTTCAGTAGGAATAGATGTAGGAGTCGGAATCAAATCCGGTACCTCTGTTGGCGTCGCACTAGGTTCACTCTCAACAGTATCAGAATCATTTTGTTTACTATCCAAATCGTTTTCTGAAACAGGATATGCTTTATCCTTGCCTAAAACCTTCATCTGTTCCTCAGATTCAACAGGATTCAGCGTATTAATAAGATTCCAAATTAGCTGTGCCGTTTCAGCTCTGCTCATATCATCTTTAGGTCTAAAACATTGGTTTTCATCACCGTTGATCACACCTGATGAATAAAGTCTATAAACATAATCAACAGCATAGTCAGAGATTATATTTTCATCTTCAAATGTTATTTTAAGTCTGTATGAATCAAGTGATATACCCATTGCGTCAATTCCGCGGCACACTATAGCCGCCGCTTCTTCACGGCTGATATAAGAATCAGGTCTGAAAGTTTCATCATCATATCCATTGACCATTTTCAAATTTAATGCGGCAGAAACATACGGCGCATACCATTCTGAATTATATGTGTCAGAAAATGGCAAAGATATATTATTTTCAGATACGCCTGCTTCCAAAGCCGTAATTATAAATTTCAAAAATTCCGCTCTTGTAACACTGTTTTCAGGTTTAAAGCTTCCATCCTCATATCCATTAACTATACCCAAGTTATAAAGTTCAATAACAGCATTTTTTGACCAGCTTTCATCATTTATATCATTAAATATATCTGTTGGTTTATTTGTTTCCTCAGGTATAACAGTTGGTATATTATTTGAAGGTTCCATTGTAGGAGAAACCCCGGTAGTAGAGTTTGTTCCGCCTCCAACGGTTATTGAACCGCCGGATCCTCCGCCTCCCCCGGAACTTCCTCCTCCGGAATTCTTAGCCTTTATTGATAAACTCACGTTTTTATTCAAATCATTATATTTTGTGTAACCCATACCGCTGTCAATGAGCACAGCTTCCAACAAAGTAACCTGAGTATTTCCGCTCTTTTTTGCAACAAAATTCAACGTAGTCAGTACACTGCTCTTGATATTTGAATTGTCAGAAGAGCTGACCGCTATTTTAAGAATCCCGTCTGAAACCTTTTCAGCAGTAACAACCTTGTCCTTTTCTTTTAAACTATATGATTTATATGTAAGAAAATTTTCATCATAGGAAAACACCAGTTCAAATCCATATAGATTTTCAGGCTGACCTGATACATCAGTTTTTACATAAGCGGCATCTCCCACAGTTAAAACTGTTACAGGATTAGAAACACTGAACACAGCCTGTCCTTCAGTTTCATAAGGTGGCGGAAGTTCAACTCCATAAGCAGTAACAGAAACGGTAATTAAAACTGCTACTAAAATACATGATAAGCAACAACTCTTAAACTTTTTCATAATACCCCCATAGAAAAACAAAATAAGGCGGAATAATTTTCGATTATTCCGCCAGATTCTGAATTTATCTTTCATAAAATGCTTTGTAACCTTTATAAGCCATATAGATATCCAGCTTTCCGGCAATCTCGTAAGGAGAGTGCATCGAAAGAATCGGAACCCCAACATCTACAACATCCATATCTAAATTAGCAACAAAACCGGCGATAGTTCCGCCGCCGCCGCCGTCTATCTTGCCTAACTCGCCTGACTGCCATTTTACATCATTTTCATTAAATATCTTTCTAATTTGAGCCATAAGTTCAGCGTTTGCGTCACTTGAACCGCTCTTTCCGCCCGAACCGCTGTATTTCATAACACCAATACCGCCGTTAACCAAAGAAGCATTTCTCTTTTCGCTCGCTTCAGGGAAGTTCGGGTCAAAAGCCGCACATACATCTGCAGAAAGACAAATTGAGTTTGATATTGTGTCACGCAGCTTAATATCGTTATAATCTTTAACTGATTTATCAACAATCTTTGCAAGTACGTTCTCAAAGTATCTGGAACGCATACCTGTATTGCCTACGCTGCCAATCTCTTCTTTATCGACAAGCAAACATACAGCAGTATATTTAGGTTTCTTAACATCCGCTACAGATCTTAACGCGGCATATGCACAAACCCTGTCATCTTGACCATACCCTGCAACCATGCTTCTGTCAAAACCTAAATCACGAGCTTTATAGGCCGGTACAGCTTCGATTTCAGAACTTATAAAGTCTTCTTCACATATATCATACTTTTCATTGAGAAGATTCAAAATATTATACTTAACTTTTTCCTTCACATCTTCTCCGCAGTCTTTTCCTTCAATGTTTCCCAATATAATATTCAGACTTTCCCCTGGAATGGCTTCTGCCAACTTCTTTTGCATTTGGTCTTTAGCAAAATGCGGAAGCAAGTCAGATATTACAAAAGTTGGGTCGTCATCCTCTTCACCAATTGAAATTTGTATCTGTGTTCCATCCTGCAGCGTTGCAACCCCATGCAGAGCAAGAGGTATAGTTGTCCACTGATACTTTTTTATACCGCCGTAGTAGTGAGTTTTAAAATATGCAAAATGACTGTCCTCATATAAGGGATTCGGCTTCAAGTCAAGTCTTGGAGAATCGATATGAGCGCCTACAATTGATGTGCCGTTTGTAATATCCTCCGAACCGATAACTGCCGCAATTATTCCTTTTCCGCGGTTAACAGTATAAACTTTGTCTCCTGCTTTTAATGAATCCTTTGAGCTGAGAGGCACAAATCCATTAGTTTCCAAATATTTTTGAGCGTTTACTGCAAACTCACGTTCTGTCTTAGACATATCCAAAAAAGACCTGTATTCACTGCTGTAAGCCGCCATGTTCTTTTTATCCGTTTCACTCAATGATGAATACTGATTCTTGTTTTCATAAAAAAGATTCTTTTCAGTTTCGTTTGACATAATAATACCTCCTATTTATATTTACACTATTCATAAAGCTCTTTGTATTTTTGGTATGCGGAATTCACTCCGGTAACATAGTTTTTTGTCTCCGCAAAAGGAATATCTGAAAGTCCGCCTTTACCATCCTTATATCTTTCATCTTTCAGCCAGCTGTCAACATTTCCAATACCGCCGTTATAGGCGGCAATAGCCAGGCTTATATCGCCTTCATATTTATCAAGAAGCCATGATAAGTAATATGTGCCGATATGTATATTTATATCCGGAACATATAAATCATCCGGCAAATTAACTTTCAAATCAAGTTTTTTAGCACAGTCCGAAGCCGTCTCTGTCTGAAGCTGCATAAGTCCGTACGCTCCGGCTTGGGATACTGCATACTGGTCGAACTTACTTTCGGCTTTTATAACCGCGTAAACTAAATATTTATCAACATCATACTTTTTGGAGTATTTTTCAACCAAGTTTTGATATTTTATTGGATAAGTCTGCGCTGTTATATTACTTCCTATACCCGAAAGCGCATTATTTATTCCTGAAACACAGCTCCTAAACAGAAAAGCTGATAATAATATAATAACTATTACACCAAAAACGGCAGCCACAGCACACCCTTTATTGCCTTTTTTCTTCGGAGACCTGCGCCGTGTTCTGTCAGGTATTCTCATATATTTCAACCTCAAATCATTATTTTACGTATTCAAACTTATCAACTCTTTATAAATACCTGTTACACATGTTCTAAGTTCATCAATATTTTCATAATTATTTTCTATAACAAAATCTGCTCTTTTTATTAATTCTTCATCAGTAAGCTGATTTTTTATACGGCTCAAAATTTCTGATTCATCCATACCATCCCGCAGCATTACGCGTTTGATGATAATTTCCCGGCTGGCTGTAACAACAACAGACTTGTCGTATTTTATATTAAAATCATCAGAAAATAATAATGGCACGTCAAGCACAATCATATCACCTGAACCGCTGGCAGAGATATACTTATCAATCATATTCTGCATTTTTATAAAAATATATTTATGAGTAATGCGGTTTAACACTTCAAGTTCAGCTTTATTATTAAAAACAATTTTAGCCAATTCTTTTCTGTTTATAGTTCCGTCACAACTTAAAATTTTCCTGCCGAAATGCTCAACAGTTTCAAAATACGCCGGAGTATCCTTATCAAGAACAGTTCTGGAAATCTCGTCCGCGTCAATAGTATATGCGCCCAACTCTGATAAAATGTGGGAAACGGTACTTTTACCGGAACCGATAACTCCTGTAAGCCCAACAATAATCAATCAGCCCAACTCCTTACATACATACCAATATATTATAACACATACTATCATTTCCTATCAAGCAAATCAGAAATTGTTTTCAAATATTTAATATAATTGAAACCTGCTGTAATATTTTTGTTATCATATTAAGCGCTTATTTTGTATCATACCAGCTATGCCCAACGTTCAGGTCAACAATCAGCGGAACCTTCAGCTTAGCCGCATTTTGCATTTCTTCTCTCACAACCCTTTCTACCGCTTCTTTTTCATCGCTTACAGCTTCTACTATAAGTTCGTCATGAACCTGCAGAACAAGCTTGGATTTAAGTCCTTCCCTTTTTAATCTGTTATACACGTTTACCATGGCAATTTTTATTATATCTGCGGCAGTTCCCTGTATAGGAGCATTCATAGCGACCCTTTCGCCAAATGCCTGGGTTATTTTATTGCTTGCTTTAAGCTCGGGCAAATATCTCCTTCTGTTATACATAGTCGTTACATACCCGTCTTCTTTTGCTTTTTCAACAATATTCTTCATATATTCATCAACTTTTGGATAATGCTCCAGGTAATGTTTAATATACTGATCCGCTTCTTTTCGTGAAATCTTTAAATCCTGAGCAAGTGAAAAAGCGCCAATACCATAAACTATTCCAAAATTAACAGCCTTAGCTCTGAAACGCATGGTGGAATCAACCTCATCTAAAGGCACATCAAAAACTTGAGAAGCCGTTTGTCTGTGAATATCTATATTATTTCTAAACGCTCCGCACATATTCTCATCACCCGAAATATCTGCAAGCACTCTTAATTCTATCTGTGAATAGTCGGCGTCTACCAAAACTCTGTTATCACCCTCAGCCGTAAACATTTTCCTGATTTCACGGCCAATATCAGTTCTGACCGGAATGTTCTGCAAATTAGGCTCGGTACTGCTGATTCTTCCGGTTGCTGTAACCGTCTGATTAAAACTTGAATGTATGCGCCCTGTCACAGGGTTTATTATACTTATCAGACTGTCAACATATGTTGAGTTAAGCTTTGTCAGAGTTCTGTATTCCATTATATCTTCAATAATGGGATGCTCACCCATCAGCTTATTTAATACATCAATATTTGTTGAATAACCACTCTTAGTTTTTTTACCATGAGGCAGCGACAGCTTTTCAAACAGTATATTTCCCAGCTGTTTTGGAGAGTTAATATTAAATTCTTCACCCGCATAATCATATATTTCAGAAGTTAATACCTCTATTCTAGATTTCAGCATGTTTCCGAACTTTTCAAGCTCACTCTTGTCCACATACATACCGGTTATTTGCATATCTGCAAGAACTTCAACAAGCGGAAGTTCTATTTTATAATAGAGGTCTTCCTGCTCATTCTTTTTTATATCAGCTTCAAAAAAATTCTTTAGCTTTATTATCGCCGCTAAAACTCCGGCGTCATCATTCGAATCTTCATTGCCTAAATCCATAGAAATTTGTCCGTCTTCTTCTATATTTGAAGAAGGCATATTCATACCTAAATAATCGAAACACAAAATATCTAAATCGTATTTTGTTCTTGTTGGATTATTTATATATGCGGCAATCAAAACATCAAAACCTATCCCATTAAACTTTATATTTTTATCGTTTAGGCGTATAATATCATTTTTTATATCATATCCGAGTTTTGATATGCGTTCATTTTCAAAAAAGCTTTTTAAAAAATTGTCATCACACGTACAGCAGCAAACCTTCTTGCCGTCTTTGGAAAAGTACATTTTATCCATACCGCTGTTTAGATAATAATAAACGCTGTCAGCATCCTTTAACATAATTTCAGCGCCGATTATATCTATTTTTTCACAGTCGGAAGAAATAGTTTCTATCACACGCTCATCCTCTGCAACGCCTTTCAGATTAAGTCTTTTCAAAAAAGACTTAAAGTTTAATCTAATAAATATTTCACTCAGCTTTTTTTCGTCAGGCTCCTCAAACTTATAATCTTCAAACTTGAAATCTATGGGAACGTCGCGAATAATCGTGGCTAATTTCTTGCTTAAAAAAGCCATATCTTTATCATTTTTAAGTTTAGTTCTGACAGAGTTAGTAACTTCAATTTCATCTATCTTATCGTATATATTTTCTATGCTCTGATACTTTTCAATAAGTGAAACAGCTGTTTTTTCTCCAACTCCTTTTACACCCGGTATATTATCGCTTGGATCTCCTGCCAACCCTTTAACGTCAATACATTCGCTCGGTGTAACCCCAAATTTTTCAATCACAGCGTTATAATCGTATGGAGTAGTGGTTGTATTACCCATACGGGTCACCACTAGTTTAACAACAGTATTATCTGAAGAGAGCTGCAAGTCATCTTTATCCCCTGTTAGGATGCTGCATGAAACATCATTTTCATCACAGATTTTTGACACTGTCCCTATAATATCATCAGCCTCATATCCTTCAAGCTCAATACATTTGCAGTCCATAGCGCTGAGAACTTCTTTCATAATCGGTATCTGAACGATAAAATCATCAGGCGCGGGCTTTCTTTGCGCTTTATAATCATCAAACATTTTATGCCTGAAAGTGGGAGCCTTTAAATCAAAAGCTACTCCAAGATAATCAGGAGTTTCCTCCTCAAGATATTTTAAAAGTATATTTAAAAAGCCGTACACAGCATTTGTAGGCGTGCCGTCAGGAGCGCTGAGTGGACGTATTCCATAATACGCCCTGTTAAGAATGCTGTTTCCGTCCACAATCAATAGTCTCTTTTTCTCAGACATAGTATAATCCTCCGAATTGTCATAATGTGTATATGATAACACACATTACTAGGGAATTCAATCAAATTTTTATTTGGAAATCAGATAATAAAAATAATTATTGGTTTTAGCTTTCCAAATATTTTGATATAATCTGATATGCCGCGTCTATGTCGCGTTTATCGACAATTTCAGATGAGGTATTCTTATTTTTTACCGGAATATCAAGCTCAGCAGTCAGAATTCCTTTTCCCTTAATATTTACACTTGTAATATCTCCGTCATCAATCTTCTTAGCTATAATTTCACATTTTATATCATTATCTTTGTTCTCAATATTTAAATTGTCTTTCATGGACATAAGCTTTATTGCTATAGACCTGTCATGACATGTTGAATTAATTAGGCATGGTATAAAACATCCGCTGCCTAATTTATATTGTTCCTCTTCAATTGTATCTAGAGTTATTGCCTCGTCAAACTCATCATCTGAACCAAAACTTAGCTTTGCTCCTCTAAGCCCAACTTGCTTTTGAACTGTAAACACACAAGTTATACTGCAATCATAGTCCGCCTTCAACAGCGCAGCTAAAACAGCACAGCAAGCCCGCTGTCCTATCGCTTTGTTTGAAACGCCATATTCACCAAGTTCGGTATATTTGCTTTTAAATCCTGCAAAATCTCCTATCAAAATTTCACGCTCAGCAGCCTGTTTATTATCGGCGCCAATGTCAATAAACAAATCTTTCAGGCACACAAGTTTTTCACGCTCTTCTTTTGTTGATAAATGAACAGCCTTAAGAGAAATAATGCCCGGAATCATTTTATCTCCCACAACAACCGATTCTGAAACTATCGACTGAGGCCTGATTATTCCAACCGGTTCAAAACTCAAAAATGCTCCGCCGCCTTCTTTATAACCACTGATTATAAATCCAGGCTCATCCATGCTTGCCATAATCAAAATATTCTTATTATTTTTTCCATGCTTTTTTGCTATTATATTGCCTATATTATCAACTTTTATTTCATCACAGCTTGACCTTATCTCAGACAATATTACTTCACGCACTTGCCTTTCCCGTCCTGAAACACCAAACGCTTCTGACAAATGCTTTAACAAATTCATATCTACTTTGCTCATTTAATCACCATCCATTATTAATTAATTTCTGCTTCATTGTTATAAATCGGCTTATTCTCAAATTGAAAAGTGTTTTACAGCCGCTGCCACTAAATCTGAAACGTTCTCAACATCCGATGTTTTCAAAACTTCCACATTTGTGTGCATATACCTAAGCGGTATTGAAATCAGCAAAACCTGTACGCCTTTACCAACAGTTTGAATTGCCCAAGCGGTAGTTCCTGAAGCTCCTCCGGCAACTTCAATCTTATGATTTATCTCATTTTCTTCGGCCAAATCGATCAATTTCAGTGCCTTATCATAGTCAACATTTGGTCCTCGCAGAATAATGGCTCCGCTTCCCAATTCAAATACACCGCAGTCATCCTTTGAGTCGACAGTGGTTCCATGAGTAACATCAACCACTATTGCCAAATCCGGTTCTATACCATAGGTACTTGTAAACGCACCTCTTAACCCAACCTCTTCCTGGGTAGAAAACACAACATAAACATCATTCTTTAAAGCTGACTCTTTAATCTTTTTAAGCGCCATAATTATTGCTGACATACCTGACCGATTATCCAGCGAGCCCGAACAGATATTGTCGCACAACAAATGCGTAACCTCATAGTCAAAGACAATGTGGTCACCTATTTTAACCATACTCTCCAAACTCTCTTTCTGAAGTCCTGTGTATATTCTTAGCTCCTCAATTGCAGCATTTTTCTCACCGCCGTCTTTTGGAACCATAATTACACCGGGTATCTGTTTATTACCGTTTATTTTAACTCGCAAACCCGGCAAAATTCTAACGTCAATACCGCCGACCGCAACAAATTTAATCTCACCGTCTTCTGTAATCTCAGACACCAAAAAACCTACTTGGTCCATATGAGCTTCTATCATAATTTTTTGTTTCTCTTCATTTTCTGACGATGTTCCTGTAATTTTACCAATCACATTTCCCATATTATCTATGTTTGTTTCGTCACAATACTTTGATATAATCTCAACTGCAAAATCTGAAACGGCAGACTCATGTCCGCTGACTCCATATTTTTCAGTCAATTCAGTTATTAATTCAGCTGTTTTCATAATTTCTCCTTTTTTCTAAAATCATAATATTTTTTATCAGGCATATAATTTTATATATTTAGCTCAGCAAAAGTATTAATTGGAGGCCTACATATATGAAAAAATTTTTTGATACCGGAATGCCAAATGTAGTAAGCAATGTAAATCAGATAAAAATATCAAGAAGATATAAAAATAACGCTTCTGAGTTTATAACAAGAAACAGAGCTTCAATGATTCTTTGTATTGTATTGCTGCTGCTCGGCGGTATAGCCGGAGGAGCTGTCTATACATGGCTCCCTCAAGACTTGAAAAATCAAATTTTTTCATATATGCAAAACTACTTCCAAGGTTCTGTTATTATTGGAGTATCACATTCCGAAATATTTAAAACTGTAATCTATGAACATATTATTACCGCTTTCATAATTTTTCTATCAGGAATGTTTATTTTTTTATCACCTCTAAGCTTTATCAGACTGTGTTCAAAAGGATTTACTATAGGATTCTCCCTAACATTTCTTGTTTCAAGATATGGGGCAAAAGGAATAATATTTGGTCTTTTATCAATTATAGCATGCAATGCATTAATAGTCACTGCTATGATATGGTTTACAATAACTGCATCTGAAACAGGAAAAACTGCAAGACACGGACGCAAACTGAATAAATTATCCCGGGATAAATACACAAAATTCATTCCGGTCGGAAAAAACCTGCTTAAACTTCTTCTCAGCCTAGTTATATTTTTGGCAATAGCCCTGATTTCAGCTCCTATTGAAAGTTTTGTAGGTCCCGGATTGCTAAAAGCACTCTACTCTATTTTTAGCAAGTTTGCATAATTTTTAAACATCAGAATAATGCCTGAACTTATTAGGAGACACTCCATATTCAGCTTTAAAAGCTGTAGCAAAATAATTGCTGTCATTAAATCCGCAGCGTGTAGCAACATCTGTTATAGAACTATACTTATTGCTTTTAAGTAATTTGACTGCCTCACGCAATCGGTATTTCGCAAGATATTCCTTAAACCCAAAACCTGTCTCTCTCTTAAATTTTTTAGAAAAATATGTTGGGCTCATATTTATATAGTCTGCTGTCATATTTAAAGTTATCTGCCGGTTATAATTTTTACATATAAAATTTATCGCCTGCTGAATAACCTCGTTTAGAATATTATCACTGTCTCTTGCTACATGTGATTTATTTTTATATGTTCTTAACATGTCTATCAATATTTGGTTTATTATACTTTTCAGCACAATATCAGACATGCTGTCAGGAGAAGTTACTTCTTTATGAATATTTGAAAACTTTGTTTTTAACTGGTTCCTGACAATTTCCGGAATATGCACAACCATAGAATCAATATTTTTTAAAGCCTGAGAATCATCACAAATATCAAATAACTTTTTAACTATGCTGTCCGGGAACATTAAAACAGTCCTTTTGTGACTAGTATTATCCCCAGCCACTGTCCTATGTATTCTTCCGCTTCTAATAAATACTAAACTTCCTGCACTGAGATTATATAGCTTTGTGTCAACAAAAATTTTACTGCTTCCTTCTTCCAAATAATAAATCTCATTGTGTCTGTGAAAATGTGGATTTGTCTCATAATTTCTCTGCCGTCGGACAGTTGAAATCGTTATCTTGTCGTCCTGGAGCACTGCTATCCCTCCAATCTTATATCGTGTATAGTAAACAATAAAATTATAATTTTACATGTTTTTTTATATTAGTTTTATCATTCTTTTATAAACTGATTAATACTATTTTTGTATTCTTTGGGAGTTCTTCCATACGCTGCTTTAAACATGCGGTTAAACGTTCTCTGACTGTCAAAACCCGAAAGCTGACTGATTAAAGTTATATTTTCATCAGTTGTACGTATCAAATTTGCTGCGTATTCCGCCCTAATTAACCCCAAATAGTTTCTTAAATTAATTTTAAACTTTTGGGCAAAAATTCTGGAAATATAACATTCACTCACATTAAAATGCTGAGCCAAAGAAGCTCTAGTAATCGGTTCTGTAAAATTTTCTTCAACATATTTAACAATCTTGTACGAAATATCTGTCACAGGGTCAGACGGCAGATGTTCAAGTTTCATTATTTCCATAATGTACGACATAATAACGCATGCCCAAGAAAATTTAACCTCGAAGGAATCATCAGGAGAAATACATGTAAGAGCAGTTTTAAATTTTTTATTTATCGACTCCCTGCTTATAATCGGATTTTGAGGTCTAAAGTTTTTTAAGTCAGGGAACAAATTTCCAAATAATTTTGGATCGCACATAACAATTAATACCTCTGAATTCTTTTTGTCTATAGAATAAAAAGAATGCACGGTATCCGGGAATATTACAGTCATAACCCCCTCTGTTACTTCAAAGTCCTGATTTTCAATCTTTAAATGCTGAAATCCTTTATATACATATACAATTTCTATATATTTATGCATATGCTCAGGAAAATCAAGCTCGTAATTGTTATGTTTTACGGTTAAGTCAGATTTTCTAATCTCGTATGCCGGAAGCATTTTCCTTACCTCCAATCCAGCTATATTTTGTCTAAAACTTCATACAATTTGACTTTAATTATAGCACTAAAAGTGTTATAGTTCAAGTATGAACTAATATATTTTCAAGGAGGAAATTTTATGATTATACGAAAAGTATTATCTGCAATCACCGCAGCTGCAATGCTGGCAACTACACTGCCGATTACAGTTGCATTTGCCGACAATGGAACCGAAAACAAACCAACCGAACAAGCTGTATCAGCTGTTGAACAAATCAGCGAACCTATTATGGAAGACGCTGAAATTGCTGAAACGCTTCCATACCAGGACACTTCTCTTTCATTTGAGGAAAGAGCCGCTGATTTGGTAGCTAGAATGACGCTCGAAGAAAAAGTTTCTCAAACAGGACGCAGCGCACCGGCTATAAAACGTTTGGGCGTCTCCGCTTATAATTATTGGAGAGAAGGTATACATGGTGTTGCAAGACAGGGTAAAGCAACAAGTTTCCCTTCAAGTCTTGCTATGTCAAATACCTGGGACAGACAGCTTGTATATGAAGCGTCTGACATAACATCCACAGAGGCAAGAGGAAAAAACAATAAGTATGATTTATCATACTGGAACCCAACAATAAATCTTGCCCGGGACCCAAGATGGGGAAGAAATGAGGAATCATACGGTGAAGACCCATATCTTACATCTGAAATAGGTGCTAAATCTGTAGAGGGTATGCAGGGTGAAGACGCAAAATATCTTAAAACAATAGCAACCCTTAAACATTTTGCTGCTAATAACTGTGAAGGCGAAAGACAAACCGGAACATCAGTTATGACAGAAAAAACTTTTAGAGAATATTATACAAGAACATTTAAAGATATAGTTGAAAGCTCTAATCCTGCATCAGTTATGAGTTCATATAACGCGCTTACCATAAGCAGAAACGGAGAAGTTTTTTCTGACTATATTGCTTCCAGCGCTAACAAATATCTGCTGACAGATTTATTGAGACGCACATGGGGATTTTCAGGCTATGTAGTCGGAGATTGCGGCGCGTGGGAAAATCTTTTCGGAAGACAATCTATGAGACAAAAACTGTTTCCGGATTGGAACTTAGACGATATAACTGCGCCTATGGCAGTATCAAAAGCTTTTAATGCCGGAAACAACCTTGACTGCGGTTCCAGAGCGCAAGGCAGTACATTCGAATCCGTTGAACAGGGATGGATGAGTGAAGAGACTCTGGATGTAGCTGTATATAGTCTGTTTCTTGCTCGTATGAAAACCGGCGAATTTGATTCAAATGTTGAATATCAAAAAATAAAAAGCGATGTAATAGAAAAAGACGAGCATGTTGCAAAAGCCGAAGAAGCCGCTGAAAAGAGCTGGGTTTTACTTGAAAACAGAAATAATACACTCCCACTCAAAAACACAGTGTCTAATGTGGCTGTTGTAGGAAATCTTGCTGACGAGCTGACACTTGGTGATTATTCAGGAGAACCAACCAAAACTACAACTCCATATCAAGGTATGAAAAACGAAATCCAAAGCATTAACTCTAACGCTAATGTTGAACTCATCGGAAATGTAAGCGACAGTACGCCGCTGTTTAATATTAAAAGCATAAATCTTGTTCTTGAAGATGGAAAAACAAGAACTGTTGACTTGTCAAAAGCGACAAGCGTTAGAGGAATGACTTTATCAGGTTCAAACCTTAAAGATGTCACTAAATCAGGCATGGCTGTTGTAAAAGATGTTGACTTTTCTAAAGTTACAGACGTAAAAATAGAAGCAGCATCAATGCCCGGTATGCCTAAAGCGTCTGTAAATATCAGTTACAGCAATATGACGCAGACTGTAGCCACCGTTGACATAGCAAATACAGACAGTCCTGATACTTATGTTACAAACGAAGCTAAATATACAGGAGCTGACGGTGGATATAACTCCACAGCTGATATGTATATTACAATAAACGCAAGCGCTGACTTCTCAGTAGAGAACTACAAGAATTCTCTTGACGCTGCAGATTATATTATAGCATATGCAGGAACAACAACAGCAGATTCCAAAGAATCAAACGACAGAAGTTCAATAGACCTTCCTATATCACAAGCACATGTTCAAATGATTTGTGACAGTTATCCAGAAAAGACCATTGTAGTAATGTCTACTGTAGGACAAATCAATGCAGAACCATTTAAAGATAAATGTGCCGCTATGTTATGGACTTCATATAACGGACAAACGCAAGGAGAAGCCTTAGGAAAAGTCCTGACCGGAAAGGTTAATCCATCAGGTAAATTAACCACCACATGGTATACTTCTGAAGATCTACAAAAGATGCCTCTCGGCTCGCCAAAACAAAATGTTAATGGCGTTGATTATAACTTTACAAATTATGAAATAGCACAGGCAGATAATTATCCGGGCAGAACACATCAATATTATTCAGGAACACCTGTATATCCGTTCGGCTACGGCACAAGTTATACAAATTTTGTATACTCAAATATCAAGGCTGACAAAACCAACGCTGACGCCAATGATACTGTCAGAATTACTGCAGATATAACTAATTCCGGTTCTGTTGACGGCACTGAAATAGCTCAGCTTTATGTTACAGTTCCCGGGGCAGACGGAAAAACTTTGCCATTAAAACAACTCAAAGGTTTTGAGAGAGTTGAATTAAAGGCCGGCGAAACTAAAACAGTTTCATTTGATTTAAATATATCGGACGTATATTTCTTTGATGAAACAACTCAGTCCAATTATGTAGTAAACGGTGCATATACCATTAAAGTTGGTTCAAATGCAAATGATGCTAATGCTCTTTCTACCACTGTAAATGTGAGCGGAAGCATTTCTAAAAATGTTAAAAACGTACACGCAGTACCTACCGGTATAAAACTTTACGGTGCTGTAGCTAAGGGAGAAACAAGTGTTGCGCCTGCCAACTATATTGAATCAAACGCATCAGCAGCACTTCAAGACGATACGCTGATAACTGATTTATCAACACTAAGCAATGCTACAGTTACTTATACAAGTTCTAATGAAGATGTAGCCAAAGTTGACAGCAATGGTAAAGTTACAGCTTCAAATATTGAGGGAACAGCTTTAATAACAGTTACAATCACACCTCAATCAGGAACTCCTGTGACAGATTCATTCCCAGTAGTAACCCAGCTAAAAGAAAAGGTTGCTCCTGAAGTTACCGCATCTTATTTAGAAAAACTGGAAAATGCGTTTAAAGCATGCCCGGAAATTGCTTATCTGCCTGAAAACTGGGAAACAATTTTAAGTGTTTATAACACAGCCAAAACTGCTATTGAATCAGAACTCTTAGAAGAAAACCTGCCGGGTATTTTGAAACAAGCAGCAGCAGACTTAAAAGCTGTGCCAACTATTGAATTAGCTGAAACATATAATATAAAATCAACAAATCCGAGCATATTGGTAGATAATAGAATTGATTACTCAAAGGCAGGAATCGGTGAATATACAGCTTCCGAAACCGAAATATCCGGAACAATCACTGTTGATTCACCATGCACAGTTGATTTAAAAGCATTAAATAATGATGTTTCTGTTGATAATTCAAAACTGATTTGGACAGTTGAAAAGCTTGACAGCTCTTCAAGAAAAGCTCCTGAAATAGATAGCTCAACAGGAAAACTCACCATATACGAAAACGGCGTATTTAAAGTTTCAGCAAAAAATTATACTGACAAAGAGTGCGGAACAATTATTGTATATGCCAATTTACAAATCGAAGGTGAAAGCGCTGACAACGGCGGCGGTGCTAATTTAAGTGACGCAAAACAAGGTGCCAGCGGAGGTCTTAACGCCGGCAGCACAAAAAATTACTGGTTAAGATTTGATGGTGTAAAACTTGATAAACTCACCGATATAACTTTCCGTTTATCACAGCTTGAAACACCAAGTGAAATTAATGTATCACTCAGTCCTAATACAAACAGAATTATAGGAACCGCTACAGTGCCTGTAACCGGAGCTTGGACAAACTGGACTGAGGTTAATGTTGGAATTAACAGAAATGAGCTTTCAAAACTAAATCTTGATGCTAACGGCTGCGGAACAATTTATGTTCAAACTAACACATCAAACTTAGATTTTATGAAACTTAACCACATAAATGCAGATATAGATGTTGTTGACCAACCCGGAGGAAAAACCAAAGTGAGTGTTCCTTATGAATCCGGCGTTTTGGTAGCTGCTTCATATGAAAACGGCGCACTTAAAAATCAAACAGTTCAGGAGTTCTCTGCACCCGGTGATTATGTTTTTGACGGCTTCAAAGAAAACGATGAGGTAACATTCTTTACATGGGAAAACTTAAACAATATTACTCCTCTTGATAAAGCAGTGAAACATGTATATCACGAACCTGAAGCAAAAACACTGACACTATATCGTTTCGACGATCCTGCTTTTGACTCATTCTTTGAAACATCTGACGGAACTAAACTGACCAGCGGTACCGGCATGGATGGTATCGGCGGATGGAACACTGAGGCAAAAGACAGAAAATATACTTATAATGGCACTTCTTATACTTTTAAAAGAGGTCTAAAAGGCGGCCGCGGCAGTGAGACACTTAAATGTGTATACTTTACTCCTGATACTGACGGAGCAATGACTGTACTATTTGATTCAAGCTCAGACAGATATATTGCAGCAAGTCAAAACGGCGTTGAATTAAAACAACAATACGGAACAGCTTCCGGTAAATTGACTGCACTTGAAGTAATGGTAAAAGCAGGTTCACCGGTATATATCTATGGAGGTGGAGCTAATAAATCAATATTTGCAGTATTCTTTGATACTGAAAAAACTATAGTTGAATCTTCACCGTCCCCTTCCCCTACTGCATCGCCGGAACCGGAACCAACACCAAATATAACATATACTAGAAAAGTTGAATTTGAAGATTACAATAAAGGATGGTACGATGCCGGTATGACTAAGAGTTCAGTGGCAGAAGCCAGTGGAGGTTATGTTATAGACAATACCAGAAACAATGATACTTTCTACTTCGGCGAACATGATATGCAAGACTTTGCAATTATAGAATTGATAGCCGGAACAAAAGAAACTTCGCCTGTAAATGTTGAATTTTTTGCTGTTGATATGGCAGGTATAAATGTTGACACTGCTTCACAGAGCGAAATAAATAAGCATCTTACATCTGCAAACAGCATTGGTTCAGCTACTCTTATTGCAAGTACAAAAAACTGGAATGATTTTAAAACAAACGTAATAAGAATAAAATCTGGACTTACAGGAACCAAAGGGATATTTATGAAAGGAACAACTACAGGAAAATATTTGGGTAACTTTGATTATATGAATCTCATGTATTCAGACCCAAATATAAGCACTGCTTCATCACCAGAAAATACTGTTATATTGAATGCTTCAAATAACTCTGTGGAATTAAGTGTAAGCGGTGATACCATTACTGTAACAAAAGACGGTAAATCAACACAACTCAATTATAATGAGGAATATCAAAAAAATGTTGATTTTAAGAAATTGGCAGTATGGAATAATATGTTTACTGCTCTGGTACAGGATAGAGAAACCGGAAAAACTGATATAATAGCCAGTCCTCTGGGAAGTGTTTGGAATGAAATAACACCATCCGATTTTGCTGAAAGTGATATTGATTTAAAAGGTAATGAGAACTTTGTTATAAATGATTTCATAGTTATAGATGACCAGCTTTATTTAGGATGTAACGACGGAATATTAATAACGATGACTTCTTGCTCAAAGTGTTATACTTTAAAAAAGGCTGCTGATTTCAATATTGAAAGTATTGAATATGATAACGAAAAAATCTTTATCAGCAATAATAATGATAAAAAAGAAATAGATTTAAGCAGCGCAAGACAAAAAAATATAAAAGCTGATGAAGCTTTGAAACTTTCAGAAAAAGGTGCAGTACTTGCAGACGTCAGAAGCAAAGAAGAATTTTCAGCAAATAATTTCAGCGGTTCAATAAATGTTCCTATAGATGAGTTTGAAACATGGCTGCAGACTCAATCAAAAGATGAAACTATAATAGTATATTGTTCATCCGGAGCTCGCTCTGCTAAGGCTGTTGAGATTGCTGAAAAACTTGGATATACAAAAATATATGACTTAGGCAGTATTGATAATCTTAAGTAATAAAGAGTAACTGTTTTATTAAAATATAAAATTGCCGCCGGCGCTCAATTGCCCGGCGGTATTTATATAATAAAAATCGTTCCTTGAATAAAAATTATATGGCAAAAAAACAAAGATTTTTTCTAAATAACGCAAGAAGTTTATAGAATATAATAAAAATATGTTCTATAATATTAACCTAGGTAAGAAAATAATTATGGGGGTAACGTTAAGTGGAAAAACTTAAACGAATTTTTTTAGTAAAGAACAACCGTGATTTAATTTTGGAAGGCAATGTTATACGAGCCCTATTGTTTTTAGCAATTCCAATTATAATCACTAACTTCTTGCAACAAATGTATAACCTGACAGACACATTCTGGCTCGGGAAAATAGGCACCATACCTCAAGCCGCTATCTCAATGGTATCACCGATTCAAAGTACTATGATGAGCTTTGGACAAGGAATAACAATGGCCGGCTCAATTTTGATGGCACAATACATAGGAGCCGGACGAATGAGAAGCGCTAAATCAATGGCAAACCAAATTTTTGTTTGCGCTATGATATTTTCAGTATTCTGCGCCGGCACGCTTTTTGCTCTAACACCAATAATTACATCTTGGATGGGAGCAGACGGCGAAATTTTTTCACTTGGCAATATTTATTTACGTATAGTTATCTTGGATACTCCTTTATTATTTATAATAAACATTTTCGGAGCGGTTAATCAATCTCAGGGAAATACAATATTCCCTATGCTTATAAACTTCCTGGGCATTGTAATAAATATGATTCTCGATCCGCTGTTTTTAATGGTCTTTCATATGGGTATTGGAGGGGCGGCAATTGCGACCCTTGGAGCTAAAATTCCATGTGCGATAATCGCACTTAAATACTTATTAAACAGAAATAATTCTATATCTTTGGATTTAAGATATATGAGACCAAAATGGAACAAAATTAAAAAAATCATTTCAGTCGGTCTTCCAACCGCATTGGGAAGCAGCGCTATGCAGTTTGGATTTGTACTTATGTCAAAGAACGTATATGTTTTCGGTTCATCCGCTATGGCTGCATATGGCGTTGGAAATAAAATCAACGGAATCATAACTCTGCCTGCAAACGCTTTGGGTTCTGCTACCTCCACTATTGTAGGACAGAATTTAGGCGCCGGACAAATAAAACGCGCTGAAAAAGGTTATAAAACAGCAACCATTGTTGGCATGGGACTGCTTTTTATAATGGGTATGATTCTATCAAGACCCGCTGTATCAACTATTATTGTAAACATATTTACATCTGATAACACTGTTGTTCCGATGGCAGTTGATTTTATTTCTATAATGTCATTTTGGTGCTTTACTAACAGTGTATATAACTGTACTGTTGGATTATTAAACGGGTCAGGAAAAACAAAAATTACTATGATTATAGAAGCTACAAGATTATGGGTATTTAGATTTGCAACTATTTTCTTCTGCCAAAATATACTTCATATGGGTGTAGAAAGTATTTGGTATTCTGTTGTTGTAAGTAATGGGCTCTCAGCGCTCATATTATTAATAGTATACACAACAAGAATATGGGAAAAAGACAGTCTTGGAGTTCGCAGCGCAAGTCCTGCTAAACATAATTAACAATACATAAATTTATACTATATGTTTAAAATAATGTTTAATTTTTAAAGCAATTTTATTATAAGAAAAATTACTCAAAATATTTATATCTGTAACTTATAAGAGGAGCGTTAATCGCGCTCCTCTTAATGTTAAAATAATATTATTATGGTTTTGTAACTATTTAAAGAATAAATGTACTCCTGTGCCTGCCGCCTTATGTAGTGCATGTCGGCACCCTACCGATGCTTGCTGATTAATGTTCCTTAATTATATATTGTTTTCTATATATTTCATTGTGACAAGTTATTTTTTATTTCATCATTAACTATATTTTACTGCATTCCGTGACTGCGCGCCTTACGTGGTACCTGTCGGCACCCTGCCGATGCTTGCTTGTTAATGTATCTTTATTATATATTTATTTTCAATATATTTTATAATGACAAGTTGATTTTTTAATTTAATCAATAATTATTTACTGCATTCCTCGCCTGCGCGCCTTACGTGGTGCCTGCCGGCACCCTGCCGATGCTTGCTGATTGATGAGCCTTTATTAAATATTTATTTTAATATACTTTAAAATAACAGGTTGTTTTTATAGTTAGTGAACAATTATATTTTGTTTAATTTGTATGGCTTGTTGCTTACGCGATTGTTGTCTTCCAGTTCATACACTTGATTTTATAATAATAGTTTATTGAATGTTTACTTTTTAATATACTATATAAAATAATTTACTGTTTAAATAATTACATAAACAGATAACATCTGTAATCCAAATCCGTATGATTTATCATCTATCTAGATTAAAATATATTAATAATATATTTTATATTATTAACCTCTTTATAAAAAAAGACAGCAGAATCAATCCGCTGTCATTTTTATATCATATTTATTAATTCTCTATTTATCAAATCTTTCAATTATAGCTTTAACTATTCTTTCAGAGGCATGACCGTCACCGTATGGGTTAACCGCATGAGCCATTTTTTCATACTCATTAACATTTTCTATCAATTCTTTAGTCATATTATAAATGTTATCCTCATTAACGCCGGCAATTTTTACTGTTCCGGCGTCAACGGCTTCCGGTCTTTCTGTTTCATTTCTTAAAACCAAGACCGGCTTGCCCAAAGAAGGTGCTTCCTCCTGCAAACCGCCCGAATCAGTCAAAACCAAATAACCTCGCTTTATAGCATTATGAAGTTCGTCAGCATTTACAGGGTCTATAAGCTTTATTCTGTCATGATTTCCTAAAATATCAAATACTACTTCCCTTACCGCAGGATTTAAATGTACAGGATATACAACCTCAACATCATCAAAGTCATTTACTATTCTTAATACTGCACGGCAAATGTTTTTTAACGGTTCGCCCAAATTCTCACGCCTATGAGCAGTCATAACAATAACCTTTTTAGTGTCCCAATTTAAAGTTTTTAGTCCTTCATCAGAAAACTCATAGTCATCTTTTACCGTAGTTTTTAAAGCGTCTATAACAGTGTTTCCAGTAACATATATATTCTCTTTTGGAGTATTCTCAGATAAAAGGTTATTTTCATTTCTTTTTGTAGGAGCAAAGTGCATATCCGCGATAACTCCTGTTATGCGGCGGTTAATCTCCTCCGGGAACGGAAAATATTTATCATAAGTCCTAAGCCCTGCTTCAACATGCCCCAAAAGAATTTGGTTATAATATGCGGCAAGACTTCCTGCAAAAGTGGTCGATGTATCGCCATGAACCAATACTACATCCGGCTTGACTTCCTTCATTATTTCATCCAAACCCTCAAGAGCTCTGGTAGCAATATTAACTAAAGTTTGTCTCTCGTGCATAATATCTAAATCATAATCCGGCTTTATATCAAAAATTTTAAGCACCTGATCCAACATCTCGCGATGCTGAGCCGTAACGCAAACAATTGACTCAATCCTGTCACTATTTTTTTCAAGTTCTTTCACCAATGGCGCCATTTTTATTGCTTCCGGTCTTGTCCCGAAAATCGTCATTACCTTAATCTTCTTCATTATAGTTATCCTCCTCGGTCAACTGTTCGTCAGCATTATAGTTAATATATTCGCCGGGATCATGAAGCTCTCCCATAACCTTTATTGAAACCAATATAATCAAAAGCACTGAGCAAATTAATATCAATCCTCTGCCATATCCTTTTATAGAGATAACTACGGCAGTCATACATAAAACAGCGGTCAAAGTATATAAAATAGTTACAACCCTGCGCTGAGAAAAGCCCATATCCAGCAAACGGTGATGAAGATGTCCTCTGTCAGCCTGCATAGGAGAATGACCGGTAAGCACACGTCTTATAATTGCGAACATAGTGTCAAAAATCGGCAGTCCCAATATTAAAATAGGCACCGCAAAAGTGATAACAGCTGACATTTTAAGCATACCCTGCACTGATATACAAGCCAAAATAAAACCTAAAAACAGCGCCCCAGTATCACCCATAAATATCTTTGCCGGGTTAAAATTATACGGCAAAAATCCAAATCCAGCTCCTGCAACCGCAGCTGTCAAAATAGCTACATTGAGATTATCACTGATTAAAGTTAATGCCAGCAATGCAATTGAAGATATAGAGGAAACACCAACCGCTAAGCCATCTAATCCATCCAGCAAGTTTACAGCGTTACATATTCCCACAATCCAAAACATAGTAACAACGCATGAAACCCAATAGTTCATGACTATATAAGGTCCTCCGAACCATGCGCTGAAAGGATTGGCAAAATGTTCAATACGAACTCCGCAGTATACTACAACAGCCGCTGCCAAAATCTGACACACAAGCTTCACAATAGGCTTCATTTCAGTAATATCGTCAATGACGCCCGTTGTAACAATTATAGCGCATCCAATTAATATGCCCATAACTTCTATATCAATTGTAGCAAAACAAGCGACGCTTACTATAAATCCATAGAATATTGCCAAACCGCCCATCAGCGGAATCGGCTTTTTATGTACTCGTCTTGAATCTTTCGGAACATCAATAGCATTCACCTTATGCGCCAGCGATATTACCATAGGAGTTGCGGAAAACGCTACCAAAAAGGCCACAACAAGCGCAAGCAGCACATATATATTATTATCGAAAATCATAGGAAATCCTCCTGAATTGATTAAGGTTCAATAAACCCTACCTTACGATATACTTTAGACAAAGTTTTCATTGCTGTCCGATTTGCCTTGTCAGCGCCGGACTTGTATACTTGTTTAAGATAATCCTTATTCTTCATAAGGTCGTTATACTTGTCCTGTATAGGTCTTATAGTATCCACAACAGCCTCTGCCACAGCATTTTTAAAGTCGCCGTAACCCTTTCCGTCAAACTCGGCTTCAATTTCATCCATGGTTTTACCGGTTACTGCAGAATAAATACTCATCAAGTTCTCAACGCCTTCTTTTCCTTCACCGCGTTTCACCTCACTGCCTGAATCAGTGACCGCACGCTTAATTTTCTTAACAATTTTATCAACCGGGTCAAGAAGAAGAATATATCCATTCTCATTAGTATCTGATTTTGACATTTTTTGCGTCGGCTCCTGCAGGCTCATAATGCGGGCTCCGACCTCGGGTATATATGGCTCTGGAATTTTGAAAGTCTCGCTGTATGCATTATTGAAACGATTCGCTAAATCCCTGGTTATCTCCAAATGCTGAGACTGGTCGTTTCCCACCGGAACCAAATCTGCCTGATACAGTAAAATATCAGCAGCCATAAGAGAAGGATAAGTAAAAAGACCTGCATTTAAATTATTAGCATGTTTTTTAGCTTTATCCTTATACTGAGTCATTCTTGAAAGCTCGCCCATGTAAGTGTTGCAAATCATTACCCACGCCAGCATAGAATGCGCCGGAACATGGGATTGAAAAAATATAGGGCTCTTTTCCGGGTCAAGACCTGAAGCTATAAAAAGTGCTAATAAATCCATAGAGTTTTTTCTAAAATCCTTTGGTTCCTGCCTTACAGTTATGGTGTGCATATCGGCAAGCATAAAATAACACTCGTATTCATCTGTTTTTGACAGATTCACCCAATTTCTGAGCGCTCCCACATAATTTCCCAGTGTCAATGCGCCGGATGGCTGTATACCGCTTAAAATTCTCTTCTTTGTATCTTCCAAATTATTCACCTACTTCTTCTTTTAGCAAATCGCCCAAAGTTTTTATTCCGCTTTCTATCTGCTCTTTTGACGCAGTTGAATAATTCATTCTGAAACTGCTGCAAACAGCTTTATCATCAATCATAGTAGTTGAGCCAGGTACAAAAGCAACACCTCTGTCTACCGCTTTCGCCATAATAGCTTTGGTATCGTATCCATCAGGCATTTCACAGAAAAGGAATATACCGCCTTCCGGAACAGTATGACTAACTGAACTTGGGAAATACTTGTCCATGCACTCGCACATAAACCTGCACTTTTCACCATATGTCTCTTTTAGTTTTGAAATATGCTCGTCTATTGAATATTTTGTTAGGAATCCATATACGACCATCTGAGCCAAAACATTTGTATGTACATCCTGAACCTGCTTACAGATAATCATTCTTTCCATAAGCTCTTTATCGCATGAAGTGAATCCAACCCTGATACCCGGAGACAATATCTTTGAGAATGAACCCAGATACACAACTCGTCCTTGAGTATCCAGCGATTTTATTGTTGGAACATCATCTCCTGCAAACCTAAGCTCTCCGTAAGGGTTGTCCTCAAATATCATAAAGTCATACTGTTCAGCCAACTCAAGCAGTTTTTTTCTTTTCTCAAGAGACATTGTGATTCCGGACGGATTCTGAAAAGTTGCAATTGTATATAATATCTTTATATTGCTATGCTGTTTCAAAAGCGCCTCAAGCTCTTCCATATCAATTCCATCGCTCTGAACTTTTACTCCATATATTTCTGCATTATAAGAACGGAAACAATTAAGACCGCCTATAAAGCTTGGCTGTTCACAGACAACAGCGTCTCCCGGATTCAAAAGAGATTTTGAAGCCAAATCAATTCCCTGCTGTCCGCCGCTTACTATTATTGTCTCATTATTATCATTCTCTTTGATAATCCCTTGTGAAACAAGACGGTTTTTAACCCAATCACGCAAAGGTGCATATCCTTCTGTCACACCATATTGAAGCGCAATTTTGCCATTATTTTTTAAAACGTCGGCAGCAACTTCCGAAAGCTCATCACACGGAAAAAGCTCCGGGTCAGGAGCTCCTCCCGCAAAAGATATTATGCCAGGCTTATCCAGCAGTTTAAAAATTTCACGTATTGCTGACGCTTCCAAATCCTTTACCTTATCAGAAAATTTAGTTTTGATATCCATATTAGTTATGTCCTTCTTTCATATAGGTTTTTTCTATTAAGATTACAAGGTTATATACCCTGAATTTTTCTTATGTTCTCTCTTCTTTTCTTCCGGCTGTACGTCCTGCTCCTCATTTTGCTCAGCATTATCACTGCAAGACACAATTTTATGCTTGCCGCAGCAGCCTGAGCCTGACAAACATTTTTTTGCAATGAAAATAGCAGCGGTTATTCCACCGATTATACCGGCAATAATCAATATTAATCCGATACTATTTTCAATAAAATCCTTTATTTTTGCTTTTTTGCGGCGGCGTTCAATCTTTTTCTTTTCTTGGCAATACTTGAACTTTGCCCGTTCCTTCGCGTCACCCAAAAAATCTGCGGTCTTTTTAACATAAGGTTCAGCAAAAGACACAGCTGAATACTCATTAAAATGTTTCATATTTATTCCTCCTGACTCTCTATTTCGGCTTCCTGCCGCCGATTATTTTAAACAGTTTCCTCTTCCACCACCGCAACATACGGCAGATTTCTGTATTTTTCCGCATAATCCAATCCGTATCCAACTATAAATTTATCAGGGATTGAACGGCCTATATAATCAGGTTCAAACTCAACAGAACGACGCTCCGGCTTATCGAACATTCCACACACCTTAAGACTTTTAGGACTCTTGCCCTTTAAATATCCAACCAGTTTCTTTAACGTTTTTCCGGTATCAACAATATCCTCGATTACCAAAACATCATTATTTGAAACATTAAATTCTTTAACCGATTCAAACTTAACTTCTCCGCAGCTTATATCCGAATCCCCATAACTGGACGCAGATATAAAATTCAAATCTATATCCGGAATTTTTAGTTTGCGTATTAAATCGGCAGTAAAAATTACAGACCCCTTTAAAACACAAATTAAAGTAAGGCTTTGACAATCCTTATAGTCACTGTTTATTTTATCCGCTAATTCTGAAACTATCCCGTCAATATCATTTTCTGTAAACATTATTTCTTTAATCTTCATATTTTTCATAATGTATCACCAATATATTTTTAGTAAAACGGGTCATTTTATATTTTTCATTAGCTCTTATTCCAAGTATGGCTAATATTTCTCCGTTCTCATTGCAAAACAGTGGAACGCTGTCTCTTTTTTCGCTCCGAATTTTCAAGTCAATGAATAAATTTTTCAATTTTTTACTTTTGCCGTTCTTATACACGGCAAATTTATCACCCGGACGCCTATTTCTAACATAAAACCGGCTTGTCGAAAACGTCTCAGTAACGCCTAACTTATCGGCGTCAAGTGCAATATCGCCGTCAGAGAGCTTCAGTGCGTTTGAATTCACTAAAATATAAGATATGTTTACCCCGGCATTTTTTATATTATATAACTTATTTGGAGTAACTTCAATACAAAAATCACCATTGTTAGAAGAATTTAAATCTTTTTGAGCATTTTCGACTTCTGAACAAAACTCAAGCCAGCCATAACGTTTAACAACTCTAAGCCCTCCCGGAAGGTTTACAGCTGCTCCGCCATTGTCACTCATTAAAGCCAGCACAGAATTTATATGCTTTTTCTCAAGAGAATAATCCTGCCCCATCTCATCTCTTGCGCAGGATATAATAAGTCTTGACAAAACTGCTCGGCTTTTTATAAGTTTCATAGAGTTAATATGTAGTGCTTTGAAATTTCCCCCGGGCATCGGAGACCTTAAGCGTTCATAAAGCCTTGAGACATATCCATCTATAAACTCTCCGTCATCATCAAGATTATTGGCCAGATTTGATAAACTGTCTATTATACTGGGATTAAAATCCTTCTCTATCATTGGTATTAACTTATGACGAATTCTATTCCTAGTATAATTGTCATCATTATTTGTGCTGTCGGTTTTATATTCTAAACCGGCTTCTGCACAATACTTTTCTATATCGGCTCTTGTGACGTCAAGAAGCGGTCTTATAACACCGTCTTCCCTTTTATATTTTATCCCTCTGAGCCCTGATAATCCGCTACCGCGGATTACTCTCATTAAGACGGTCTCCGCCTGGTCATTCTTGTTATGGGCAGTTGCTATATAATCTATATCATTCTCTTTACATATGCGCTTAAAAAAATTATATCTTGCTGCTCGTCCTGCTTCTTCTTCTGTCATACCATGCTCTAAAGCCATTTTGGGAATATCAGCATGTTCTGTAAAACACTCAACGCCAAACTCAGAACACAGCTTTTTAACATATTCCTCATCTCTATTTGCTTCGTCACCGCGTATCTGATGATTTAAATGAGCGGCATATATTTTAAAATTATTACTCGTTTTTATTTGATTCAAAACATGGAGAAGACATACAGAATCAGCACCGCCGGATACTGCAACAAGAATGGACGAACCGTTTTCAGCAAGACCGTGCACATTGATTGTATTTACAATTTTCTTTGTCACCGATGAAATAATCACAGGGACATCATCTGCAAAATTATTATTCACGCATACCGCTCCAGTTAGCAAATTTTGTATATTCTCCAAGCCACGATAAGAATTCGCTTCCGACTTCACCGTTTCTATGTTTATCAAATTTTATTTTTGTCTTATTTGGCTCTTCACAATCTTCATTATAGTATCCTTCACGATACAAAAATATTACCATATCAGCATCCTGCTCAATTGAACCGGATTCTCTCAAATCACTCAAAACCGGCTCCTTTACATCACGTTTCTCAACCGAACGGTTAAGCTGTGACAACGCAATAACAGGAATCCCCAAATCATTTGCCATAACCTTCAGAGTTCTTGAAATATCAGAAACTTCCTGCTGACGATTAACCCCGCTCATACCTGAACTCATAAGCTGGAGATAATCAATGATTACCAAGTCCAACCCCTTCTCAATTTTCATCTTTCTGCATTTGGCTCCTATTTCCGTAGCAGTAACACTTGAATTATCGTCAATATAAATTTTTGTGTCAGATAAAGCTGCCAAAGCTTCACCCAATTTCGGCCAGTCGTCATCTTTTAAATCACCGCGCTTTATGCGTTCGGCGCTAACCTTCGCCTGCGCTGAGAGCATACGGTTTGCAATCTGTATTCCCGGCATCTCCAAACTAAATATGGCAACAGCAGCTCTGTCCATTATAGCTGCATTCTGTGCTATATTCAGCGCGAGAGCCGACTTACCCATACCGGGACGTGCCGCAATCAAAATAAATTCAGCAGGGTGCAGTCCGGCAGTACGTCTGTCGAGGTCAACAAATCCCGTTGTCAAACCAGTCACACTCTCATTTGCATCTGAAAGCTTCTCAAGCTTTTCAATACTTTCATCAAGATAAACCGATATATGAGACAATCCCGTTGTATTACGGTTCTGGGTTATATTTATTATTCCCTGCTCTGCGCTTCCGATTATATCGTCAACATCGTCCTCCGAAGCGTAACAGCGCTTAGTTATAGCTTCTGAAACATTTATAAGCTTTCTAAGCTCTGATTTTTCACGCACAATATTGGAGTAGTGTCTGACGCTGTTCTCATCAGTAGACGGAACCAAATCCATAAGTTTAAATATAAAATCAAGACCACCGATTTTATCAATACTTCCCCGCATTTCCAGCTGTCTTTTTATTGTAACAAAATCTATAGGCTGACCCATGTTAAACAAATCGGTTAGAGTTTCAAAAAGTTCTCTATGTCTTTCAATATAAAAGTCACCTGAGGAAATAAGGCCGATGACATCAGGGATTCTATCTCTTGAAATTATCATCGCTCCTAAAACAGACTGTTCAGCTTCATCACTGAAAGGCATGCTTCTAAGCTCCGAAACAGAATTTTCTGAATCAACGTTATCCGAATAAATATTTAAGTCTTCCAACCCCTATTTCAACTCCTAACCTCTTAAATTCAATTCATAAAAAAATTATTCCTCTGTTACCTGGACTTTAAAAGTTCCCGTCACTCCATGATATAATGAAACATTGACGTCACGAGTACCGCATGTCTTTATTCCATCAGGGAGATCAATTTTTCTCTTATCCACCTCAATATTATACTGCTCTTTTAAAGCCTGCGCAACATCTTTAGACGTAATTGAGCCAAACAATTTTCCCTCCTTACCGCTCTTAGCCGTAAGCTTAACCGTAAACTCTTTCATTCTATCGGCAATGTTCTTGGCTTTTTCTTCTTCTTGATTACGTCTGTATTCTTCCGCTCCCTTTTTACCCTCAAGCTCATTTATAGCTTGTTTAGTGGCAACCTTAGCTAACCCCTTTTTTAACAAAAAATTATTTGCATATCCATCGCTAACATTAATCAAATCACCCTTTTTCCCCTGGGCTTTAACATCCTGCGTTAAAATCACTTTCATATTATCTATTCATGAACAATAAACTTGTCCATATCCTCCTTCCAAATTTATATATAATTAAAATTTATTCACGGTCGTCCAGCACATCATCTATCGCTTTTTGAAGCTGCTCTAATGCTATATCCATATCTTGGTTTGAAAGCTGCGCTCCGGCTATGGTTATATGTCCGCCGCCTCCCAGCCGTTCCAAAATCAGCTGAACATTAACGGTCTCCAAAGAACGCCCGCTAATAATTATCTTGTGACCAAGCCGGGCTATAACAAATGAAGCCTCTATACCTGATATATTTAAAAGTTCATCGGCCGCTTTTGCAACCAACACCTGCAAATCTTTGCCGGTATCTTCACAAACAGCAACAGCTATATTATCTCGGTATATTTTTGCACTGCTGATAACCTTAGACAATCTTACAGAATCCCTTATATCAGTTTTAAACAACCTTCTGATATTAACCGGGTCAACGCCCATTCTTCTCAAATACGCAGCCGCTTCAAATGTTCTGACTCCGGTTTTAAAGGTAAATCCTTTAGTGTCAAGAAATATTCCTGCATACAGCGCCTCAGCTTCCTTTAAACCAATTTTAGGATTATCCTGAATATACTGTAGAATTTCTGTTACCATTTCACATGCTGAAGACGCATACGGCTCATGATATGTGAGCACAGCATTGTCAATAAAATCTTCAGAACGGCGATGATGGTCAATAAGAACTATTGACTTTGAGGCTGACAAAACCTCTTCAAATTCAACCATGCTGCGCCTGTGCGTATCAACTACAATTACAAGTGTTTGCTTATCCATTAAGGTCAGCGCTTTATCACCTGTTATAATATTATTCATATATTTAGGATCATTAGTAAAATTATTCAAAAGCAATTTTGCGTTAGTATTGTTTTTTCTCATAACAATATAGGTGTCTACGCCGCGGCTTTTTATCGCCTGATAAAGTCCAATAGAAGCGCCTAAACAGTCCATATCACCATTTTTGTGACCCATTATCATAACGCATGAACACTGGTCGATGGCTTCACGCAAAGCATGTGCCATAACCCTCGCTTTAACCTTAGTGCTTTTTTCAACCTCCCGGCTTTTGGCTCCGTAAAACTTATAGGCGATTGGTGATTTTACAACTACCTGGTCTCCGCCTCTGCCGAGAGCCATCTCCAAAGCAAGATTAGCCATCTTATTGTTTTCATCTAAAGTTTCTCCGCCTCTGCCTGTTCCAATACTGAGAGTCACCGGAATTTTATTCTCAAGATTTATATTTCTAACGTCGTTTAATACATTATACTTTTCTTTTTCTATAATATCATTATATTCCTTATTATGAAAAAAGACTAGGAACTTTTCTCTTTCATATCTCCTGGATACACCATTGGCATTTGAAACCCATGCGTTAACACACCTCTCAATCTCTCCAAGCAAAGCTCCATGATTTGAATTCGGAGTCTCTTTAAGAACCTCGTCATAATTATCTATAACAACAAGACACTGAACGCACTGCTTATCGTCAAAATCCTGCTTTAATTCCATAAAATCTGTAATATCCACAAAATATAAGCCTGCCAATGTATCGGAAATCAAGTCTGAATGGACAGCTCTGCCATTTATTAAATATGTTCTTCCATTAAATTCAAATTCATCTACTACATTTACCTGACTCTCAAGATATCTGTTTATGGAAAGATTATTGAATAAATCCTGAATATACTCTCCATAATGCGACTCTCTGCCAATCATATCAAGAAAATTATCATTACTCCATTTTATTTCTCCCTCTGAGTTTATAACTACCATAGGATGAACAAATGTTTTGACCGCTGTCTGTGTGACTGCGTCAACACAAAAAGAGTAACTCTGCATATAATGATAAAACCGTTTCTTCCTGGATTTTAAAGTTACGACTCCATACACAAGCAGCGCAATGGAAAATAAAATTTCCACAAATCCAAAGGCTGACATATCATTTCCAGGTTTATTATTGAATAATATAGTAAATAAACCAAAGAGGAAAACAACAATACAGCTGACAACAGTGTTAAAAAAACCGGATCTGATTTCAGAAATAGTATAATCTTTTGACTTATTAACTTTCACTGTCATCACCAGCCTTTTTCAACATTCTAATATCTATGTTTGCATCAAGCATACCCGCAAACATTAAAATATAGAAAATTATTGAGATAAAGAAATATCCCAAAATAAGAATCAGCAAATATATCCCAAACCTTGAATAACCGCTTCTGAACTTTTTCCGCAAAGAAAAATCCACCAGCGATAAACCGTCAATAACAAGGACAAATGATAAAACCGCAACAACGTTTTTTAGAGCTAATGTATATATCGAACTGTCATTTGACATAAATGACACAATCATTAAAAGAACAGTCACTACGCTCAAACTCTTAGGAACTTTTATCATATAGAACCTAACATACTCGTAATTCTTCACTCTAAATCTTTTCATAAAAAAAATACAAAGAGAAGTTATAATATAACCCATTACTGAAGCCGCAACCACAAGTATTGTCGGGAAATAAGTTAATATTATTTCTTTAGTTTGTTTTAACGCCTCGCTGACTATATTTCCCATATCTGCAGAATTTTCAACAGATGAAATATACGTGTTCATAGCGCCCTGAACGGAATTAATCGTCTCGTCAAGCATTCCGGCAATTCCGTTTTCTCCGCCTGCCATAACGTTAAGAATCATGACATCTAAGACAAGACCAAATAAAACAGCAGCTATGCCGGACGCCAGCGTCACATAGTATCTGCAGTTATGCGACATACAATAACCGATTACTAATCCCGGAAGCAAAGTAATCAGTCCTGATAACGGACCTGAAATTATATCACCGGTCACAATAAAAATAAGCAGCAATGACGCAATAAATGAAGCGGCAGATATATATACGCCTTGCCGTATCATCAAATATGCGAGAGGTATACCGCAGACAAACATTGCCAGCGTTCTGAAAACAGGAACATAAATCCCCATAAACATCAATAAAACAGTGAGCGCAGCAACTATTGCCCCCTCACAAACCGCTCTTGCGGTAACTTTTTTCATATTCAGACCTTCTTGTAATTAAAGATTGTATAAAACAAATATATCAAAGAGACTTAAGAAGTTTAGACAAATCTCCATAACGTCTCTCAATAAAATGTTCACTATCAATCTCAGATTTTAGTTTCTGCTTCATAACGTCATTTATATCATCAAAATCAACACCCAATCTAAACGCCAATACATATGCGACGTTTAAAAGGCATGCAGTATCCTCGGTGAGATTTGTAAGAGTTTCACAATCTGTCTCCGCTGAAATATCACCAAATAAATCTGTTACTTTTTGAAGAAGCTCTACTTTAAGCAATTCTACTGTTTTAATATTATTCGCTATATCAATTTCCAAACCAATCACCCTCATTTGACTACAAAAATAACAATGTAACTTATTTTACCAAACTTTTGCCCTTATTTCAAGTACTTTTCAAAATAAATATGTGACAAAAAGAAATTAGCACGCATAGTATGATTGTAGAAAAGGGTGATAATATGAGTGAAAATAGTGAATATCAAATTTTTCCACTAAATAAACTGGTTCCGGGCGAGACAGCTATAATAGTAAAAATTGATTCTGAAATAAAAGAACATAAAAACCATCTAATCAATTTAGGCTTTATGCCCGGTGAAAAAATAACTCCGGTTTTTAAGTCCCCGCTGGGAGATCCGATTGCATATATCATTGGCAGAAGTATTCGCATTGCTCTTCGTGAGAGGGAGGCAAAAAAAATATTTGTGACAGGAGATTTATATGAAACTGAAATGGTTTAAATCCGGAAACGGAGAAAAAAATGCGGCTAAGCTTACTCTTTACCTTCTAGGCAATCCTAACGTAGGAAAAAGCACAGTTTTTAACGCTTTGACCGGACTAAAACAGCACACAGGCAATTGGTCCGGGAAAACAGTAGACGCCGCATTCGGAAAATATACATATAACAATATCGAACACAAAATAATAGACCTGCCCGGAACACATGCTGTCAACTCCTGTTTTTCAGAAGAAGAAGTTACAGGAACAGAAATTATGCTGGGCTCAAAAGATTCACAGGAATCAGTCTGCCGCTCAACCACTATTATAATCGGAGACGGAACCAGTCTTGAAAGAAGTATCGGGCTTGCTCTGGATTATTTAGAAAAGTGCGGAAACAACGCTATATTTTGTGTAAATCTTTGTGATATTGCGAAAAAAAAGGGTATAGAAATAAATTTTGAAAAACTTCAGAAAACACTTGGAATTCCCGTTATCGGGATATCTGCTAAGAAAAAATCTGACATCAATTCACTAAAAACATTAATAGATGATTTTATGCTGAATCCAAAAAATATTAAAATAAAATCCGGGTTAGACGGAGACGCCGTTAACTTCAAAAATGACTGTTCTTCTTCAATCTCCGGACGTATGCAAACAGCAAAAAAGATTATGAATGAGTGTGTTAAATATACAAAAGACCAAAATGAAAAAAACTTTGAATATAAATTCGATAAAATTCTGACCTCAAAAAGATACGGTATACCAATAATGATTCTGTGTCTTGGATTCATTTTATGGCTAACAATATGCGGAGCAAATTATCCATCGGACCTTTTAGCAAAACTATTTGGGTTTTTAAAACCATATGTTGAGGGCTTTTTTGTTTATTTACACTTCCCCCAATTCCTGATTGGAATTTTGTGTGACGGTGTATACGAAACTGTAACTTGGATAATCGCGGTTATGCTGCCTCCGATGGCAATTTTCTTTCCTCTTTTTACATTGCTGGAAGATTTCGGATTTCTGCCGCGTATTGCTTTTAATCTTGACAAATGCTATGCACGAACTAACATGAGCGGGAAACAATGCCTTACACAATGCATGGGGCTTGGATGCAACTGTGTCGGAGTTGTAGGCGCTCGTATAATGCCAAACGAAACTCAGAGAACTGTGGCAATACTAACAAACAGTCTTATGCCATGCAATGGTCGCTTCGCTCTGTTGATTGCAATGTCAACCATTTTTATCGGCGGCTCCATGGCCGTTCAGGTATCCGGAGTAATACCTATGCTATGCGTTTTGTTTCTTATTTGTCTTTCGGTTGTTGTTACCTGGTGCGTTTCATATTGTCTTACAAAAACAATATACAAAAATGACAATGAAATTTTTGCACTGGAACTTCCAGAATACCGCAAACCGGAAATTGCAAAGACGCTGATAATCTCGCTTGTAAACCGAACTGCCAAAATTGTCGGCAGAGCTTTATTGGTATCAGCTCCGACAGGCGCACTGGTCTGGCTTATGGCAAATATACAAATTGACGGCATAACATTACTCAGCTACGCTTCAAACGCCCTTGACCCATTCGGAAGATTTTTAGGAGTTGACGGCTTCATAATATTGGCCTTTATACTATCTCTGCCTGCAAACGAAATAACTCTGCCCATACTTGTTATGGGATATTTAGCGACAGGTTCAATGACAGAAATAAGCGATATGGAAACCTTAAAAAATATTCTTACCGCAAACGGCTGGACAATTGTTACCGCAATTAATATGATGCTTCTTACATTATATCATTCACCATGTATAACAACACTGCTCACAATATATAGTGAAACCAAAAGTTTAAAAACCGTTGCTTTATCAATAGTGATTCCATGCGTCGTAGGTATTCTGCTGTGTCTTTTAGTAAAATACGGATTCGCCATAATAAGCCTTTTTATGTAAATTCTATGATAAAAATTACCGAAATAAAACAAAGTTAGCCTATTCATTAGTGTAAAATGTAAAAAATTGCTTTCCAAACATTGACAGAAGAAATTCGTTAGGGTATACTCTTTATAGAAAAGATTTATATTCAAAGGATAGGTGATTTTAAATGACTTTTGACCAGGCAGTTGAAAAGGTTCAAGGCATTATGAAAGACGCAAATGTAAATGATATGGACAGCGTTGCTATTCAGATTCATTTTACTAATAAGGACTGCGAGGGAACAATGTACATTTCTACAAAAAACGGTCAGATTGACGTTCAAGGCTACGACTATAAAGACTGCGACGCTGCAATAGAATTAATGTATGGCGACCTTACAAAGATTTTAACCGGCAGACTCAATGCTGCTACAGCTATTGAAAAAGGAACTGTTACTGTTACAGGAAATGCTGACGCTCTTTCAGCTATATCTTCATGTGCTAAAAAGCCTGCAGTTAAAAAAGCCGCTGCTAAGAAAACAACTGCTAAAAAGGCTGCATCTACTGAACCGGCTGCTAAAAAAGCAACTATATCTGCCGCAAAACCGGCTGCAGCAAAAACAACTTCAAAGACTACAGCAAAAAAGACGACTAAATAGATTATTACTTAAAATAAAGACCATCCTGCGGCGAACTTATTGTTCGTTATCACAGGGTGGTCTTTTTAATCAGCAATAGCTAATCATCAAGTTAAAAGTCTTAATTATTTTTCAGCTTTATTAATCTTACGCTTTCACTTAAAGAAGTAAAATCCTTAGATTTAGAATTGTTTGCACAGGTGCTTTGGATTTCTTGAACTTCATCACAGTCGTATTCTGAAATAATCAAAGCAATATCCCTTTTCATCTTATCAATTCTGCTCATTGTTCCATTTCTTAAATCATTGGATTCACGCTTTACTTCTTCAATATTACCAACGCTCTTATTAACAAAACTTCTTACAACAGCTGAATTCATTACCGACACTCCTAACCTGACTAACCTTAAATATTAACAGTTAATAAATACAATATCAATCTTCAGAAATCATTCAGAAAACCTTTTGTAACACTTTTGTAATATTATAGCAGGTTATGGAGTAAATGTCAATAACTTTTTTACACTTTTTTCTGCAAACTTTCGGCAGAATACTTCTTTTAAAATATCTTTTATATATTCTTGCCGGAGATAGCCTTTCTTTCAGCATCTATCTCATGAATCAACTTTATAAAACTCCAGCGGCGGTTTGTATCTGTAAGCATAGCCTTAGCAGATATACTTATTTTATTTTTCTTCATAAAATTCAACACCTTATCAAGATCGCTTTTACTTAAACCGCATAATAACATAAACTCAAAATCAATATCATTTGAATATAGAACTGCCGGCTCTTTCTCATTTGCATATTCCTCAGGCCAGGCAATATATTCAACTTTGTCTCCAAGAGAACCGTTATCAACTAACTTAACCTTTATACCCATTAGTCCCAATACAGGTTTCATTCTGTTATATTTTTCTTCTTTAACATTATACAATAGAATTATTGGTTTCAAATTTATCACTTCCTCTAAAAATATTTTTATTAAACAAAAAGGGTATCAAAAAGATACCCTTTTATTTTTTAACCCGGAGGCCACTGTAGAGAACGGCCTGCTAAAACATGAAAATGCAAATGCCCAACCGTTTGTCCTCCATCTTCGCCGCAGTTATTGACTATTCTATACCCTGCTTTATCAAAGCCCTTTTCCTTTGCAACTTTTGAGATTGCAGTAAAAATCTTGCCGATAATTTCAGCGTTATTATCATCAAGCTCATTAGCGGAACCAATATGCTGTTTCGGTATAAAAATTATATGCGTCGGGGCTTTTGGGTCAATATCTAAAAATGAATACACATATTCGTCTTCATAAACCTTATTTGACGGCACGTCCCCCGCCGCTATTTTACAAAACAAACAATCATCCATAATTATCTGTCCTCACTTTCATAAATAAATATATTATTTATTTTTCTCCTGATGTTTTTTCAGGATATCAGAAACATTTTTCATAACTTCCTCTGTTTTTTCCGGCTTCTTGCCGCCAGCCTGAGCACTGTCCGGCTTTCCGCCGCCTCCGCCGCCTAATTGTTTAGCAATTTCAGAAATCACCGCACCCGCATTAGCGCCCTTATCTATCGCTTCTTTTGAAGCCATAGAAATAAGATTAACTTTCTCGCCAATCTTGGAAGCAAGAACTACAAAAGCGTTAGGGATTTTATTCTTAATATTATCACCTATTTCACGCATTGTGTTCATATCAATATTATCGTCAAGAATTTTTGTTACTACCTTAACTCCGCCTATATCCTCAGTATTTCCCAAAATATCATCAACGCTGTTTTTAGCAAGCTTGCTCTTTAAGCTGTCTATCTCATGTCTTGCATCCTTAAGTTCCGCAACTATGCCTTCAGCCCTGTTAAGCAGATCTGACGGGTTAGTTTTCAAAACGCTGGAAACATCATCAATAAGCTTACTCTTCTCACGCATCTGAAGAATAACATTATAGCCTGTCACTCCTTCAATACGTCTGACGCCGGCTGAAACTCCGGTTTCGCTTAGTATTTTCATTAGCCCGAGCTTTCCGGTATTTTCTACATGACAGCCGCCGCACAATTCAGTGCTGAAATCACCCATTTTTACCACACGAACCCTGCTGCCATACTTCTCACTAAACAGCGCCATAGCCCCCATCGACTTAGCTGTGGCAACATCCTCCTCAAAACATTCAACAGGAATAGCTTCCATTATCTTTTTATTAACTAACATTCCCACTTTTAGTATCTCATCCTCAGTCAAAGGCTGATAATGTGAAAAATCGAATCTAAACCTATATTCATCAACATATGAGCCTGCCTGTGCGACATGTTTTCCCAGCACTTCTCTGAGCGCCGCCTGAACAAGATGAACAGCAGAGTGATTTCTCTTTATGGACTGCCGTCTCTCTTTATCTACAAGCGTAGTAACTTTATCACCAACTTTAACAACGCCGTTTTCTACCTTACATATATGAAGGAATTTTCCGTTACTCTTTTTGGTGTCAATAACTTTAAGAGACGCGTCATCGCTTTCAATTATTCCGGTATCGCCGACCTGACCGCCGCTTTCAGCATAAAAAGTAGATCTATCCAAAACTAAAGTAACTTCTTCTCCTGCCTCGGCTTCTTCTACTCTTTCAGAACCCTTTGCGATTGCCAAAACATTTGAAGTGCCTTTCAGTTTCGCATACCCATCAAAAACAGTAGAGCCTTCGACATCTATAAATATATCATTTTCCCATGCCGCATCATCCATATTTCCGCGGGCAACTTTTGACTTTATCCTCTGTTCGTTGAGCAAATCATCAAACAGTTTTGTTGCAACAACAAATCCATTTTCACCCATGATTTCTTTTGTTAAATCTATAGGGAATCCATAAGTATCATATAACTTAAACGCCTTTTCACCGTCAAGTTCCTTAGTTCCGCTCTGTTTCATCTCTTCCATATATTGATTGAGTATAAGTATTCCCTGGTCGATAGTCTCATCAAATCTTGCCTCCTCGCTCTTTATAACACTTTCTATATAAGCGAAGTTCTGGTCAAGTTCGGGATAAGCGGTCATAGACTCATCAGCAACAACACGAGCAAGTTTGTATAAAAACATTTCGTTTATACCCAACATTTTTCCATGACGGGCAGCGCGTCTCAGCAACCTGCGAAGAACGTAACCCCTGCCTTCATTGGACGGCAAAACTCCGTCAGCTGTCATAAACACAGTGCTTCTTATATGGTCGGTTATAACCCTTAAAGAAGTATCAATCTGATTGTCCTCACCATACTTAACACCGGCAATCTCGGCTGCTGCATTAAGAACTTTTCTAATTGTGTCAACCTCAAAAATTGAAGTTGTCCCCTGCATAATACAAGCTATTCTCTCAAGTCCCATTCCGGTATCAATATTAGGGTGATCTAATTTATTATATGTTCCATTCTCGTCTTTATCAAACTGAGTAAACACCAAATTCCAGAACTCCACAAATCTGTCACAATCACAGCCTACTGCACAATCAGGACTGCCGCAGCCATACTCTTCGCCCCTGTCATAATAAAGCTCTGAACATGGACCGCATGGACCTGTGCCGATTTCCCAGAAGTTGTCATCTTTACCTAAATACACTATTCTATCTTTTGAAACGCCAACGTGGTTTGTCCAAATATCAGCAGCCTCGTAATCATCATTATAAACACTGACCCAAATCCTGTCTTTTGGCATTTCCAAAACTTCAGTAGCAAACTCCCACGCCCACTTTGTGGCGTCCATCTTAAAATAATCACCGAAAGAGAAGTTGCCCAGCATTTCGAAAAATGTGCCGTGTCTCGCAGTTTGACCAACCTGTTCAATATCAGGAGTTCTGATACATTTTTGGCACGTGGTCACTCTTTTTGCCGGCGGAACTTCCTTACCGGTGAAATATGGTTTAAGCGGCGCCATACCGGCATTTATCAAAAGCAAACTTGAATCATTCTGCGGAACCAACGGAAATGACGGCAGCCTTAAATGACCCTTGCTTTCAAAAAAAGAAAGGAACTTTTCTCTAATTTCATTTAATCCTAATTTCTGCATCTCAATACCTCTTTATTAATTTTATTTCATTAACTATATATTATATCAATATTATTTATTCTCGTCAATAGTTTTACATAGATACTTATATATTTGCTCAGCATGGTCTTTCAAAATACTTTTTGCTTTATTTGCTTCTGAACGGTGCCCAACATCAATTTTTAACTCTAAAATCGGAGTTCCAGCGTCCAAAATTGTCATAGACGCCATATATCTGTTTCTCGAAACAGGCAATATATCAGTTAATATAGCGTTAGGATTTGTCTTTTCATCAAATCCTTCCTTATCAGCCAGACTTTTAATGTTTTCTCTTATGCTGAGCGGAACCCTTTCATAAAAAAACTCGTTGGCTGATTCGCCTTTTTGGGTTAGTTTGACGCATTCTTCATTTCGATAATAAAGTCTTTCAATAAACTCGTCTTCAATAAGCTCGCTCAACAGGATCGTTAAATCAAAATAGCTCATAACCTCTTCATCCCAGGTAAGCAATTCAGCAAATCTTTCAATTGAAAGCGGATATTTATATACATTGAGAGTATATAAAATCGCAAACTTCATCTCATCATTTTCCAAAAACATATTTACCTCTCCAAAACTTATTTTTCATATTCAGTATATGGCTTTTTATGTTTAAAATAAATTCCAACGAGTCCCAAACCGGCATGAGCCGTAATAACCGGACCAACTTTACTATATATAAAACCTTTTGGGTTCACCTTATCCCTGAGCATCTTTTCCAAAATCTCAACTTTTTCAGGCGCGTCAGTATCAAGAATTATAATTTCATTTTCTTCCGGGTTTTCCATTCTTTCCTCTGCATATCCAACTAAAACAGACATCGCCTTTTTAAGCCCTCTAACTTTTTTATACGCCTCAACAAGTCCATCGTTTATCATAAGAATTGGTTTTATATCGAGCAGCGAACTTATCGCCATAGTGGTTGCCTTGATTCTTCCGCCCTTTTTTAAAAACGTTAAGTCATCTACAATAAAGTAAGCCGTGTTACGCTTAAACGATTCATTAAGAAAATCTATAACCTCGCTTAGCGAGGCGCCTTTCTCCGCTAGTTTTGCAGCTTCAATAACAGGGTATCCTATAGCCATAGCGAACATACCGGAATCAATAACAGTAATGTCAAACCCCTCTTCTTTTTTAAGCTGCTCTGCAACCATATTAGCTGTATTATTTATTCCGCTTCCTCTGGCAGATATAGAAACATATATAATTTGATGTTCCTTTCCAATACGTCTGAAAGCAGTTTCAACATCATATGGTGACATCTGACTGGTTGAAGGTATTTCATCACAGGCTTTTACCTTATCATAAAACTCTTTGATATCCATATCTTTATCTGCAACTATACCCTCGCCGTCCATATTAACCATAAACGGCAAAACTTCTATACCGTAGTGCTCCGCAGTTTCTTTTTCAATATCGGCGGCACGGTCAACCATAAATTTAATCATAACTTTCTCCTTATTTCTAATATTGAGTTAAATGACCCTGACCCTGCAATCCTTCAAAATCAAACTGACGCAGAACTTCATATGCTATAATCGCAACAGAATTTGACAGATTTAAAGAACGCATGTTTTCCAGCATAGGTATTCTTATGCAATCGCCATAATTATCATGCAGCAGCTTTTCCGGCAATCCTTTTGTCTCTTTGCCGAACACAAGGAATATTTCTTCTCCATTGCTGCTCTCAGCTTTATAATCTATATCTGAATACACATTTTCAGACTTTGTTGAGCAATAAAAAAATCTGCCGTCAGGATATTTTTTTCTCACTTCATCAAAGCTTTGATACTCATGCAAGTCAAGGTCTGACCAATAATCAAGCCCTGCTCTCCTAACCTGCTTTTCACTGATATCGAATCCTAAAGGATGAACCAAATGAAGCGCCGCTCCGATAACACTGCATGTCCTGGAAATATTACCGGTATTTGACGGTATTTCAGGTTCAACAAGAACTATATTTAACTTCAATGTTTCACATCTCCTCTATTTCTTTCTGCTTCTTTTTTGGCAGACTTTTCAATATTGTGTCATACGAACTGTCTATCATTTCCATAACCAACTGTTCAGTTACAGCATCAATTTTATTCAACAGCAATGAATTCCAATGCACCTTATTCATATAGTAACCCGGGATTATAATTCCGCTGTATATGCGTCTTAATGTTTCTCCGTATTCAGGCGGAAGTTTCAAGGTGAATACCGGTTCCCCTTTCATTTCCCCCAGCATAGCATACATTTTATCTCCAATCTGGAAACGGACAGCATCCCATTCTTCTTTATAATCTTTTGCTGTCCCGTTCTTTGAAAGGCAATATTCTTCAATCCAATTAAAATCCATATATACACCTCCCGGTGAATTCAAAAATAAACTTATGCCCAAAACTTCCTGTCTAAGGAACGGTATTGAATTGCTTCAGCTATATGTTTCGGTTCAATATCACGGCTTTCATCAATATCTGCAATTGTCCGCGCCACCTTTAAAATTCTGTTATGCGCTCTTGCGCTCAAACCCAAACTTTCAAAAGCATTTTTTAGCAGACCGTTTGCTTCCTCTCCCAAAACACAATATTTCTCAATCAATCCAGGAGTAAGCTGACTATTAGAATAAATTCCCGTGCCGTTATATCTCTCAAGCTGAATTTTTCTTGCCTTATTCACGCGCTTTTTTATTGAGGCAGATGGTTCAGGCTTATCCTTATTTTCTAAATCCTTATAGTCCACAGCCGGAACCTCAATATGCAAATCAATTCTATCCAAAAGCGGTCCGCTCACCTTATTCAGATACGCATTTATCTTTTTTGACGTACAAGTACAGTCGTGTTTTTTATCTCCATAAAATCCACAAGGACACGGGTTCATAGAAGCAACCATCATAACATTGCATGGATACGAATACGTCCCATGCACTCTGGTTATAGTCACCATTCCGTCCTCAAGCGGCTGGCGCATAACTTCAAGAGCGTCTTTCTTAAACTCAGGCAATTCATCTAAAAATAAAACCCCATTGTGCGACAAACTTATTTCACCCGGTTTTGGATTTGTACCTCCGCCGGAAAGCCCAACAGCTGAAATCGTATGATGCGGACTTCTAAACGGTCTGTTTAGAATCATAGGCATATCTTTTGGCAAAATTCCTGCTATACTATGTATTTTTGTAGCTTCCAGCGCCTCGTCAAACGTCATATCCGGAAGAATTGACGGAAGCCTTTGGGCAAGCATAGTCTTTCCTGAACCCGGAGGACCAATCAACAGTAAATTATGTCCTCCTGCCGCTGCTACTTCCAGCGCTCGTTTTACGTTTTCCTGCCCTTTAACTTCTGAAAAATCCAAAGCACACCGTGCTGCCTGAGAAAACATCTCATTCACATCTACAGAAACCGGTTTTAAAACTTCATTACCGACAAGATGGTCAATAAGTTCCTGTAAATTCTTAACTCCATAAATTTCCGCTCCTTCGACTACGGCAGCTTCTTCCGCATTCTCAAACGGAACAAATATCTTTTTTATACCGGACTGATAAGCCTTAATAACCATAGGCAAAACCCCAGTTATACGCCGAACACTGCCGTCAAGAGATAATTCTCCCATAAAAGCACACAAATCAGATTCATCAATAAATAACTGCTCGGACGCTGTTAACAGCCCGATTGCTATAGGAAGGTCAAGATATGCCCCTTCCTTTTTCACATCAGCCGGAGCCAGGTTTATAACAATCCTCTTTCCGGGAATCACAAACCCAAAACTGCCTAACGCACTTCTTATACGCTCCTTAGATTCACGAACAGAAGTATCAGGCAGACCGACTATTTCCCAAGACGGAAAACCGCCGCTTACATTAGTTTCAACACTTATAATATAGCCGTCTATCCCTCGAAGACCACAGCTGTTTATTTTTGTTATCAAAAACCGCACCGCCTTTTTATAATAACTCCGCAATACTTAAAATTATATCTCAACATACCTCTTATCATAGTCAACCCTGGAAAAATATGTTGAAAGCACCGGCTCAAACAAAACACCTTCTCTAACCTTAATTTCAGGATGTTTTATTGTTTCCTGTATAGCTTTATATACAAAACCTGCCGCTATATTGGCGGCTTCAGTAATATCACTGCCTTTGAGCAATGCTCCGGTCAAAACAGATGTATATACGTCTCCTGTGCCATGAAAAGGCCTGTTTACAAATCCGCAGTCAACCTTATAATACTTATCGTTTTCACTGTCATACACTGCAACGCACATAGAATTTTCCGAATCCATAACGCTGGTTATAACCACATCTTTAGCGCCAAGCTCAGCCAAACGTTTTAGATAGCTCTTTATTTTTGCATTATTTACCGGACCATCGGGATATGTTTCCCCAATAAGCAGACACGCTTCGGTAACATTGGGAGTAATTATATCGGCTATGCTGCATAAATCCTGCATCCCTGCGAGCATTCCGTTTACCTTTTCTGAATAAAAATCCTCTTTAACAAGATTATTATCCCCCATAACAGGGTCAACCACAATCAAAGCACCGTCTTCTTTTGATTTTATCATAAAGTCCTTCAAAATATCCAGCTGTCTCGGGCTTCCCATGTAACCACTGTAAACAGCGTCAAATTTTATACCTAAGTTATACCAATGGTCAATAACAGCCTGCATTTGGTCAGTAAGATCACAAAACGTATAGTCGGTAAACTCATATGTATGCGTGGATAAAACTGCTGTCGGAAGAGGACAGACCTCTATTCCCATAGCGGACATTATAGGTATCACCTCAGTTAAAGAAACCTTTCCAAAACCGGATAAGTCATGAACAGCACACGCCCTCGGTATTATATTTTTTCTCTCTGTATCTTTTATATCTTTTTTCATCAAATTTCACCAATCCATTTTTAAACTTGAAGCAGTTTTAACTCTTCATCAGTTAACTCACGAATTTCACCCGGAGCCAGTTTATCATCTAAAGTAAGCTTATTCATTTCCACTCTTTTAAGCTCAAGAACCCTTCGGTCAATAGCTCCGAACATTCGTTTAACCTGATGATATTTTCCCTCATAAATAGTAATATAAAACGCCTCATTTTCGACGTCAAATGTGACTATTGCCGGCTTGCATTTATATCCGTCTTCCAAAATTATACCATTTCTGATTCTTTCTAACTCATCATCCTTTGGAACTGCGTCCAATTTAGCGCGATATTTTTTTGAAATATGATTTTTAGGACTGAGAAGTTTGTGAGACAGTTCTCCGTCGTTTGTTAATATACAAAGACCCTCAGTATCAATATCAAGTCTGCCAACCGGAAAAAGTTCAAAACGCAAAAAATTTTCAGGCACAAGGTCTATTACTGTCGGATTATCTCTGTCAACAGTAGCTGACACATATCCTTTGGGTTTATTAAGCATTAAGTAAACAAATTTTTTGTATTTCTGAAGTTTACCATCAAAATACACTTCGGATTTTTCAGGGTCTATACTGAGCTCAGGTCTCGGATTATCAGTACCTATGACCTCAACTCTGCCATTTTTTATAAACTTTTTAACGTCTGTTCTTGAACCGAGTCCCATAGCTGATGACAGAAATTTATCAAGTCTCATTCTCTACCCTCTTTTTATTATTAAAATATATAAAAATTTCATAATTCTCAAAAACATTAATATAATGTAAAGACCAACAAAACAATATCAGGAGGCAGTTATGAAAAAGCAGCTCAAAAAATACAAATATAAAATAATTTTTATACTGGCCGCTATAATCGTAATAACAGTGGTTTTCGCACTGTTTTCGGTTGACAATATAACTAACTCCAAAAATATTGAATACATAAGCTCTTTCGGCTGGGTAACAGAAACTTCTCCAAAAGATATATCACATCTCACCATACCGGAAGAATTGAACGCGCTGTACAAAACATACTCAGATACTGCGTCTGTTGACGGCAGCAGTCTCTCGGAATACTGCGGAAAAAATGTTACCCGTTATTCATATAGGGTATTAAATCACAAGCTCTCCAGCACCGGAAGAATACGCGCTGATGTTTTTGTGTATAAATCTCAAATAATTGCTGCGGATATAACAGACCTATCCAAAAACGGAAAGACTATTTCTATATCCGACACCACAGACTTAAACAAATAGCAATAGTACTAAAAATACCCAACATAGATAATATTATATCATAACTAAACTTCACATGCAAGAAAAAGGCTGATTATTTTCAGTTTATAACAAAATAAAGTATTCGGCTATCTGTGATATAGTAGATTCCAATTAATTTTTCCATATTATAAAATTCAGCATATAAATTTTATTAATGCTAACCGTCTTAAATAACAAATTCATAAAAAATTTTTAAAATATTTACAATTTACTATTGCTATTTGTCTAATTATATTATATAATATCTACATAAGAAGTATTAATATAAAATATTTCTTAGTTTATATTACACAATTGACTGGAGGTAGTATTATGACTTACAACATTATTACTAAAAAATTTAATCTAGCGGATTCCAGCAAAGAAAAAATTTTGGATAAGGTTAGAAAGCTGGACAAGTTTTTTGACGATGACTCAAATGAATGCAAAATTATTGTTTCAGAAATAAGAGACGATATAGCTGTTGAAATTACATTCAAATATAAAGGCTTCTTAATTCGAGCTGAGGATCAAAACCATGATATGCTCACTGCTGTAGACAACTGCCTGGCAGCAATAGACCGCCAAATCAGAAAAAATAAAACAAAGCTTTCAAAACGCCTGCGTGACAGCGGATTTGACGATTATATCGCTCTTGAAGGTCAGCCTGAAAAGGTTGAAGAAGAAACTGAATTCAAAATTATAAAGAGAAAGAGTTTTTCTGCAAAACCAATGATGGTTGAAGAAGCTATTCTTCAGATGAATATGCTCGGCCACACATTCTTTATCTTTACAAATCCGGATACTATGTCTCCGAATATTGTGTATAAAAGAAAAGACGGAAACTATGCTCTAATAGAAATGGATGAATAATCATCATATAATTGCCCGGTCTTGATTCAAAGACCGGGCAATTATTTTACAAAATTATTATCTTCACTTATTATGAAAAAAGTTTTTATATGAAAACTTTTTTGTGTTTATTAATAAAAGTAATTATATTCACTACAAAATAAATAGCAAAAAATTTATAGAAAGACAAGAAAGTAATATTATCCTCTTACAACTTACATTTTTACGTAGAATTATGCCTCTTTTACATTACAGTCTTTTTTCTCTATTGTATATATTTATTGTTATTTACTCCTTTATATCTTGAACTATTCTATTAATATTGTTATAATTTTTGATATAAATTACTGACATATTGTGATTTATGTCAAAACTTAGGGGGTCATTATGAAAAGTTTTATCAAAAAACAGATGTTGCTGTTTGTATTGTCAACGGTCGCAGTATTATTTTTCTGTATGTCAGCTGTAAGCGCTCTTCCGCCCGACTCTGTTTACAACATTTCTGACATGTCAACGGGCACTATCTCTCAAGATACGCAAATCGGTGATTTTTCTATTATTGCCGCTACAGACGGAAATACTGCTATTGCTGTTGACGGAAATAAAAAAACATCAACAACTACCGGAATCAAATATACAAAAAGATTAAAACTAAACGGAACCGGAAATCAAACCAACAGAGCTATAAAATTTACAGCTTCTGAGCCTGCAACATTTATGATAGAGGCAGCGAGCGCTAACTCTTCAGCTGTCAGAACAGGCGTTTTGGTAAACTCAGCCGGAGAAACAGTCGCCTCAGGCGAATTTGCGTCGGGTCTTACCTATAAAAAAATGACTGTACCCGAAGCCGGAGATTACTGGTTTTATTCTACAGACAGCGGTATAAATGTATACTATTTAAAACTTACTTATGAAGTTCAGCCGCCCGACCCGGTCTATGATTTTGAAGACCTGAACGGCGTTGTGCTTGAACCTATGAACACTATTTACACTGCACCTAAAGCAAGTGCCGAGGGAAAAGGAACTCAAAACGAACCAATGAGCATAGCTTCCGCCATATTAAATATTGCTCCGGGAGGTACTATTTATTGCAGCGGCGAGTATCAATTTGACAACTGTTTGGTAATCGGAGCAGACAACAGCGGTCAGGACGGCAAAGAAAAACGCATAGAGTGCTCAGATGATACATTATTTAATTTTTCAGGAGAACCGTACTCCAACGACGTTGGAACAAATGCTCGAGGAGTACAGATTAACGGCAGCTACTGGTACATTAAAGGTCTTGAAGCCTATCAGGCAGCAGATAACGGCTTCTTTATTGCAGGAAAACATAATACATTGGAATTATGTGTAGCAAATGGTAACCGCGACACAGGAATCCAGATTTCACGACGGGCTTCAACTGTAACTAATTTTAATGACTGGCCCAGCGATAATCTGATATTAAACTGTACTTCTTTTGACAGTTTTGACCCTGCAACCGGAGAGAATGCTGACGGATTTGCCGCAAAACTCACCTGCGGCAATAACAACGTCTTTGACGGATGTATTGCATATAATAACTGTGATGACGGATGGGATTGTTTTACCAAAACTGCAACAGGACCAATAGGTTCATTAGTAATGAGAAATTGCGTGGCATTCAGAAGCGGTCAGACAACTGACGGAAAATTCACAGAAAATTGCGATGGGAACGGTTTTAAAATGGGCGGCACGAAAATCGCTGTTGCGCATTCTCTTTATAACTGTATTGCATTCGAAAATGCCAACCATGGATTTACAGATAATTCAAACCCGGGACCTATTACATTAACAAACTGTACTTCATACAATAACGCACTTAAAGGCGGAACAAACAAAAGCAATTTTGATTTTGCAAGACTGCCGGAATCAAATAACAGCCTCACAAATTGTTTATCCTATGCGCCGCAGCAAATTTGTTCAGATAAGTTTATTGGAAGTATGAAAAACTCTGTTTTTTATAACAAAGATAAAAAAATATACTATTTTTATGAAGATATGCCTTACACCAATTGGAATAGCAAAGAAGGCACTATTCTTCCTTCTGACACAATGGAAACCGTAAGCAACTCTACGTTTGTCTCAGTGGAAGTTCCGGAATTTGGGGCTAATGTACATAAGTTATGGAGAAATCCTGACGGAAGTATAAATATGGGTAACTTTTTAAAAGTAGCTGATGGAACAACATATAAGGACAGACAAATAGGCGCTGACCTTTCAGGCGACCCAACAATTTTGCCAACGCCTGATCCGACTTCCTCACCCACTCCATCTGCACAGCCTGACGTAACAGCTTCCCCTTCTCCATCCTCTGAGCCTAAGCCTGAATATAAACTGCTTGCAGCGGTTAATGATGGTGATATGAACACTATTGATGTTGAATTTGATAATAATACTTCAATTCAAGTTGAACCTTATATTGTAATTGCAGCTTACAAAATAGTTGAAGGCGAAGAAATATTATCCGATATATTTGACCAAAGTTATAATGTTGAAGCTAATAACTCCATTATATTTTCAAAGGCATTCTCGGATTCTGAATATGATATTATAAAAGTATTTGCGTGGCAGAATCCAAATTCTATGATTCCGTTTGACGCTTCGGTTAATATATACCCACAAACAGAACAAATAATAAACTAAATTTACACAGAATTAATATACAAAAAGGGTACACAATTGAACCGACCCCCAAAAGTTAGATTAGAAATCTAACGAATAGGAGGTCGGTTCAATATTGTTTACCCTTTTAATATACTAAAAAACTTTATTATCAAAATACTTAAATTTACTATATTAGTCTTTAGACTTTGACGCAACTTTCTTTAAAATGGTATCTATAAACTCATTTAGCTTAACTGAGCCTGTATCGCCTTCTTTTCTGTCTCGTACAGATACGGCGCCTTCTGCCTGCTCTTTTTCTCCGACAATAAGCATATACGGCACTTTTTCAAGCTGAGCCTCTCTTATTTTATAACCTATTTTTTCTTTTCTAGTGTCTACTTCAACTCTTATTCCTACCTTTTGAAGTTCTTCGCTGACGCTATTTGCATATTCCATATAGTGGTCTGAAATAGGCAGAACTTTAACCTGTATAGGAGCGAGCCATGTCGGCAGCGCGCCTGCATATTTCTCCAGCAGTAACGCCAAGGTTCTTTCATAACATCCAATAGAAGTTCTGTGTATAACATAAGGATATTTTTTAGTACCGTCAGAATCAACATACTCCATACCAAATCTTTCAGCTAGCTGAAAGTCAATTTGAATAGTAATCAATGTGTCCTCTTTGCCATATACATTTTTTATCTGAATGTCAAGCTTAGGTCCATAAAAAGCGGCTTCTCCATCCTCTTCAGTATAGTCGATACCCATGTCGTCCAGGATTACACGCATTCTGTCCTGAACTTCTTCCCATTGCTCCGGACTTCCTATATACTTGTCCCTATCATTTTCATCCCATTTTGAAAAACGGTAGCTAACGTCGTCATCAAGACCTAATACTTCCAGCATATATTTCGCAAGGTCCAAACATCCGGAAAATTCATCCTCAAGCTGGTCAGGACGGCAAGCCAAATGCCCTTCTGATATTGTGAACTGACGCACACGAATTAATCCGTGCATTTCACCGGAATCCTCATTTCTAAACAAAGTAGAAGTCTCATTATATCTCAAAGGCAGGTCACGGTAACTCCTCATATCAGCCAAATATGCCTGGAACTGGAAAGGACAGGTCATAGGACGAAGTGCAAAAACTTCTCCCTCTGCATCAGGGTCGCCTAAAACAAACATTCCGTCACGGTAATGATCCCAATGCCCTGAAATTTTATAAAGGTCGCGCTTTGCCAAAAACGGAGTCTTAGTTAAAAGATATCCTCTCTTCTGTTCTTCGTCTTCTACAAATCTTTGCAAAAGCTGGAGAACCCTTGCACCTTTTGGAAGCATAATCGGAAGCCCCTGACCAATATAGTCAACCGTTCTAAAATACCCTAACTCTCTGCCTATTTTATTGTGGTCTCTCTTCTTGGCTTCCTCAAGTTTTTCTAAATAAGCATTAAGTTCGGACTGTTTTGGAAAAGCTGTTCCGTATATACGCGACAGCATTTTATTTTTTTCATTGCCGCGCCAATAAGCACCGGCCAAGCTTTGCAGCTTAATAGCTTTCAGTTTACCGGTTGACATAAGATGAGGACCTGCGCATAGGTCAACAAAATCTCCTTGCTTATAAAAAGAAATAACCGCGTCGTCAGGCAAATCCTCTATTAACTCAACCTTATACGGCTCGTCCTTTTCTTTCATGAGTTTTATTGCTTCATCTCTCGGAAGTTCATATTTCTCGAGAGGAATATTTTCCTTAATTATTTTCTTCATCTCAGCCTCGATTTTTTCAAAATCTCCGGTTGTGATAGGAGTCTCAAATTCAAAGTCATAATAATATCCGTCTTCAATAGCCGGACCTATCGCTAGTTTTGTATTTGGATACAGCCTCTTTATAGCTTGAGCCAAAACATGCGAGGCGGTGTGACGGTACGCCTTTCTGCCATTTTCATCATTAAATGTCAGAAAACTGACCTCACAGTCGCTTTCGGGAACAAAGTTCATCTCTTTTGTTTCGCCGTTTACATCAGCGGCCAAACAGTTACGCGCCAATCCTTCGCTTATACTTTTTGCCATATCAAGAAGGTTTGTCCCATTTTCATATTCTCTTACGTCTCCGCCTTTTAGAGTAACTTTTATCATTTTATATCATCCTTCCTTATCAAAATCATAAAATACTATTTTACAATCCCAAAAACACGCCTGAAACCAGTGCCACAAAAACACCCAAAACAGCACCGCCCAAAACTTCCAGCGGAGTGTGCCCTAAAAGCTCTTTTAGCTTTTCATCCTTCAATACCGGGTCTTTTTCTTCCCATGCTTCAACTATCATATTTATCATCTTTGCCTGCTCACCGGCAGCTCTTCTTATCCCCGACGCGTCATACATAACAATAAGCGCCAAAGCACAGCATACCACAAACAAAGCGGTGTCAAAGCCCTCAGACATACCAACGCAAGTAGCTAAACAAGCCACAATTGTCGAGTGGGACGACGGCATACCGCCCGGGCCGAAAAATCTGCCCCAATTAATCTTTTTATTTCGTATCCATTCAATTATTCCCTTGATAACGCAGGATAATAACCATGCAAACAAGACTATAAAGAAAATCCTGTTGCTGAAAAACTCCTCAAAATATCTCATATACACATCCACTTTCAAAATTAGGTTGGTTTATACAGGCAATAATCGAATTATTTTTCTCTTATAAGCAGAGATACAGCCAATTCTTTTAGGAACCAAGCCTTATCTCCAAAATATTCAAGAGCTGAGATAGAAACCTCAGTATGGCGTTTCAGAATGTATTCGGCTTTTTCTAAGCCGAGCAAAGTAACAAATGTATTTTTTCCACTCTCTTTGTCGCTGCCAATCGGTTTTCCAAGAATATCCTCATTGCCTGTAACGTCTAGTATATCATCTTTTATTTGAAATGCCAACCCTAAATTTGAAGAAAATTGACTTATTTTATTAAATTCTTCATTCTCTATAACTCCGCCTATAATACAGCCTAAACTTGCTGCCGCTTCTATCAATGCCCCGGTCTTTTTCTTGTGCATTAAAATAAGCTCCTGAATATCAACGTCATCCCTTTTTTCGTTTATAAGGTCTATCACCTGTCCGCCAATCATACCCTTTGTTCCAGAAGCCTGTGACAGTGTTCTAACAAGTTCAATCATAGTTCTTTCATTTAAAGATATAAAATTATCTTTATCGGACATAATTTCAAAAGCTTTATTTAAAAGCGCATCTCCGGCTAATAAAGCAATATTTTCAGGAAACACTTTGTGACAGGTAGGCTTTCCGCGTCTTAAATCATCATTGTCCATGCAGGGCAAATCATCGTGAATCAAGGAATAAGTATGTATACACTCAAGAGCGCAGCCAACTGTTACCGCATCGTCAATATTGCCGCCGAAAAGCTCAGCACAAGCAATAGTAATAACAGGACGGATTCTCTTGCCTCCTGCTAAAAGACTATATTTCATAGCCTCACAGACCATCGCATCAGGTGAATTTGGCACAGCAGCAATACTCTGCAATTTTTCTTCAATCAATTTTATATAAAGTTCCAGCTTTTTTTCAAATTCCTTTGAAGGCTTAACCATTAGTTTTGTTCTCCCATTCCCGCAAAAGGTTGTTCCTCAATCTGCCCTGTTTCCCTGTTCTTTATTAATATATTAATTTTCTGTTCCGCCGCGTCAAGCGCTGCCGTACACTGTTTTGTAAGCTTAACTCCCTTTTCAAAGAGCTCCAGCATTTGGTCAAGAGTTACGTCTCCGCCTTCAAGCTCTTTTACTACAACTTCAAGTTCTTTTAAATTTTTCTCAAATAATTCTCTATTTTCTTTATTTTCCATAGCAATCTCCAAATTATACCGTTTCTATTTATTTTATTAATTTTTCTCTATTTTTTTCACATCTGCAAGCAAGCTTCCGTCACTGACTAAAACTGTGATTTCATCACCGTCTGAAATCTGGCCGACGCTCTTTACCACTTTGCCCGCTGTATCTTTAGTAACAGAAAATCCTCTTTGAAGCGAACTTAGAGGACTGAGAGCGTCAAGCTTTGACGCATTCAGCGCAAGACTCTGCTTTTTCTCATTTAATATTCCCTGGAACGCGTTTTCAAAATTCTTATATAAGCTGTCTAAATATATCCTATTATCCTCCACTTTTACCATAGGATTTTTCAAAACAGTATTTTCACTCAGCATTTTTACTCTCATTCTGCTTCTTTCAACTATACGGTTAGCGCATGTATACATTCTGGAATACACATTATTGAACTTTTCTCTAAGTTCAACCTGAGATGGCACAACAAGCTCTGCAGCAGCGCTCGGCGTAGGCGCTCTCAAATCCGCGACAAAATCCGATATAGTGAAGTCTATCTCATGACCTACAGCCGACACTATAGGTATATGACTGGCAAAAATTGCTCTGGCGACTATTTCTTCATTAAAAGACCACAAATCTTCAATCGAGCCGCCGCCTCTGCCTACAATAAGAACGTCGGCTGAATCAGTATCGTTAAAATAATTTATGGCTTCAACAATACTCTGAGCCGAATTTTCCCCCTGCACAAGAACCGGATAAAGCAGTATATCAGAATATGAAAAACGTCTTGACAGTATATTCATAATATCCCTGATAGCGGCTCCTGTAGGAGCAGTGACAACTCCAATTCTCCCAGGGTACTTAGGCAGAGGTTTTTTATACTTAGGAGAGAACAATCCCTCAGCATCCAGTTTTTGTTTCAGTTTCTCAAAAGCCACATGCAGGTCGCCTATCCCCTCCTGCTCCATATGTTCTATGTATAACTGATATTGTCCGTCTCTTTCATAAACCCCAATTCTTCCTCTAGCCAAAACTTTCATTCCGTTTTGGGGTCTGAAGTTGAGCTTGGCAGCTGCGCTTCTAAACATAACGGCTCTCATAACTCCGGTTTCGTCTTTCAGTGACATATACATATGCCCGGAGGAATGAGCTTTAAAGTTTGAAAGCTCACCTTTAACCAATACGTTATTTAAAATATCATCTCTCGCAATAACCTGCTTTATATATAAATTGACCTGTGTTACAGTCAACGCTTGTCTCTCTATCATAATTTACCTCAAAATTTTACGGCATCAAAATATAATATGCTTTATATTTTATATACGTCAAACAGAGCGGAAGCAATCCGCTATAATCCGGATTAGAACTCGCTCTGTCTGAATATTAAGTTTATACATCTAGTTTTCAAGCTGTTTTTGGATACTTCCCAAAACTCCGTTTACAAATGAAACCGCCTCTTCACCGGCATATTCACGGGTAAGATTTGAAGCCTCATTAACCGAAACAGGCAGCGGCAAATCATCCATATAGAGCATTTCAAACACACCCAGTCTTAAAATCGCCAGGCTGACAGCTCCAATACGTTCAATATCCCATCCGTTTGAAAACTCAGTTATCTTTTTGTCTATCTCATCAATATTCTTTACAACGCCGGCAACTGCCTGGCTGATATATTCGCCCTGTTTACCAGTATCATACTCTTTGAAAAAATCATCTAATATTTCGCTGATATCTTCAGGCTGAAACTTATATTGAAAGAGAATTATAAAAGTATATTCCCTTGCTTTTCTTCTGTCCATAACCAACCACAGAATAACATTCTGCCCCTTCTAAATCAAATTTAATAAAAACGCCTATTCAGCTTTATCTTTTTCCGGCTCTTCGCTCAATCTATCCTTTAAATCTTCCAAGATATCAGAACCTATTTCAACAGCTTCCTCAGCTTTATCCTTAACCTTATCGGCAAAATCCTCAGCTTTATCTTTAGCAATATCAGCTAAGTCTTCCGCCTTATCTTTAGCTAAGCCGGTTAAATCTTCTGCTTTATCTTTAGCTAAATCGACAAACTGCCCGGCTTTTGTTCCTGCTTTCTGAACATAGTCTGACGCCTTGTCAACCACTTCTCCCGCTGCTTCGGCCGCATTATCTACAGCTTCACTGACTGTATACGCTGCAGACCCGCTCTGAGACTTATCGCTATCTTCTTTTGGAACACTGACGCCTTCAACGCTGACATTTACAGCAACAACTGTTAAACCGGTCATTGCTTCAACTTCACTCTTAACCTTTTCCTGGATTTCCCAAGCAACATCCGGTATCTTAGCGCCGTATTCAACAATAATAGACAAATCGAGCGTTACGTCCTTATCGTTCACATTAACCTTTACGCCCTTTGACATATTCTTTTTGCCGAGAAGCTCGGCTATTCCGCCGGAAATCGAGCTTACCATTCCTGATACGCCTTTAACACTGCTTGCCGCAAGCGACGCCACAATAGAAACAACATCGTTTGAAATATTGACATCTCCGGTCTTTGGAGCAGCTTGCTCCTGAGGCGCATTGTTGTCTTCTGCCATAATATAAAACCTCCTAATTCAATTTTCAAAACACTACGTTTGATTATAACATAACAATTTTAAGATTACAATGATTATTTTAGGCGATTTTATTAATTTTTATCATACTTTTATTGTTCAGAACTAATTTTTATTTGCGAAGCTGCAACTCCGGTCTCAGCAATTATAATATCTTTTATCTGAGCCACAGAAGCGCTGTCTAAGTTTCCGCCTTTAACCACAACTGAAACTCCGCTGTCGCTGACTTGCGCAAAACAATCTTCAAACCCTTTTGACTTTACTCCGGTCTCTATTGCATTTTCATTTTCGGAATATTTTGTCAATTTAACTATATTGCTTTCTGCTTCCTTTTTTGCTGATTCTGTTGCGTCTTTATTTGATGAAATCTCTTTCCATTTATCCATTGTGTCGCCTCTCAGTTTATCTCTGTCCTGACGGGATTGTGTTATCACATTGGCACTTTGACTTTGATTATTTTGATTATCCTGATTTTGCTGTTCATTATTATCGCTGTTATTTTGTTTTTCATCGTTATTATCTTTATTTTCATCATTTTTATTATTTGACCAAAATGTCTCCGCATCGTCGGGCGCGGCAGTGCTGGAAACACTGACGGCGTCTGATTTGACAGCGCTTATAGTCCAGCGGTAATACCCTGCCGCCAGCACAAGCGCAATTAATCCAACAACCAATACCTGTTTGCCTCTAAATTTTGCCTTCTTTTTTGAGTTCATAAGCGTACTCTCCTTATTTATAAATTTTCTTTAATTTTTTTCGTTTTTATATATTAATAAGTAATTTTAATTCTATTGGCCGCCAAGCCGTAAAGAGCTTTCACAGCCTCATAGATTTCATTTCTTACATTATCGTTTTTAGCGCCCTCCGCGACAACAACGACACCAATAGGATAAGGAAGCTTTTCCTGAACAACATATGGAGAAGCGTTTCCTCCAAGGCTTCCTCCCGACGACATAATCGGTCCGTTTTCTGATGAGCTGGACTCTTTCTTTCCATCCTTATCTTCGCTTGTCTCACTTTGTTTTTTGCTGTCTGCGGCAAGAATTTTTTCATTGGTGCTGTCAATGTAAATTCTGACGCTGACGTTGCCTGCACCGCTGATTTTCTCAAGTATCCCCTTTAAATCTTCCTCCATTTTATTTACATATTCCTGCTCCGTTTTATATCCGGCTTCAGTCTGATATTGATTATAACTATTCTTTGCTTCCGAAGTTTTTGAAACGTCTTTTGAGCCAAAACTTCTTATGCAGAATAACACTATGATAGCTATTATAATTATCCATATAACAATCATGTTCATATGTTTCTTTTCGCCGGGAGAGTCGTTTTCTTTAAAATTTTGATAAAGATCGCTGCTGTGACTTTTAAGTTTTGAAAAAATAGTTTTTAGATTCATCACTGCACATCCTTAGTACCTTTTTATCGGGATAAAACCCGTGTATTACTCTCTGGTTACTATCACGCCGTTCTCCGGAATCCCGGTTATAGCTGATACTATTGTTTTTATCTCGTCTGCCCTCTCGGTATCATCTCCGCTCAAAACTACATCCACTTCTTCAATAGTCCCATATTCGCTTCCGTCGTCCGCTGCCGAAACACTGACTTTTATATTATCTTTAAGCTCAGGGATTTTTGTTTCAATTCTAGTTTTAATATTATTTTCAAGAGTTTTTTTGTATATTGTAATCACATCCTCTTTTTGTTTCTTTTCAATACTTTCAGGACTTATTTCAGAACTCATCAAAGTACGGGCTCCTTCGGCATCCAAAAAACTTTCTATATCAACTCCATTTCCCAGCAAAGATATAACAGGACTAGATATAGTTATAATCAGCAAAAGCCCGAGCACCAAATGAACATATTTTCTATACTCATCGCTTGGCATAACCGCCTCTGCCAGAGTTCCAAACACGACTACAGCCGAAACCGAAAATGCCCAATTTCTGATTAAGTCCACAACAAAGCACCTCTACGTTGAAATATTTATCATTACAGTAATAATTATTATGAACATCACTGACACCGACACTAGCATTGAGAACACCATTGATATCCCATTAGCCATACATGAAATACACTCAACAAGCGACTTATGAGCTATAGGCTCGCAAAATGCTGCTACCAGCCTGAAGGTTAACATTGCGGCTATAATATTTACTATAGGCATCACAGCGATAAAAAACACCAATATTACCCCAACAACACCAACAGAGTTTTTTATAACCGAACTGCAGTTCAACACTGTTTCAACAGATTCAGAGAGTATCCCCCCAACAACAGGAATCAAATTTGACGAAGCAAATTTTGTAAGCTTTAATGTCAGTGCGTCAGCTCCGGAAGAAGCAATACTTTGAAGCCCTGCAAATGCCACAAAAACTGTCAGTAAAACGCTGAGTCCATATTTAACCGTATTATTTATCAAAGAGACCAGCCTGGTCGTTTTCAAATTAGCCGACAGGGCGTTTATTGTTCCAAGTCCTGTGCCAACCATAACGAGCGGCATAAATATAGATTTTATTAAAGTCAGCGCAGCTTCAATTACTGTGAGAAGCACAGGTTCCAGTGAGGTAGCGGAAACGATTGCCCCGCTTGACAGTAAAGCCGTAATCATTATCGGCACTATGCACCTCATAAACAATGTCAGATTTTCTATTGCTGCCGAAGCTCCCTCAAGACAGCTGTAGAAGGTTGATGAAGCCAGCCCTGCAACGGCTATAAAACACACATAATATGCTATTTTACCGGTCGCGTTTTTTTCAAACCCGGTCACAACAGCTGATAAAACCGAGCTTAGTATAACCATAGCGACTACAAGCAGCATATTTTTCGTCACTCCCAGCATTTCCCCAAATAATGCTGATAACAACTCCTTTACTATCCCGATCGGATTTAGCGGAACTTCGCCTGAGGCTACCCTTTTTATAAACTCCCCGATATTCATTCCGTTAGCATATGGCGTAATCGACTGGTTTATTATTTCACCGGCGCCGCCTTCAATTTGTTCTCCATACAGTTCTGAATATCCACTGATTAATTCTCCGCTTAAATCCTCTCCGTCCTGCTCCTCCGCCATAACCGCAGACGAACCAAAAAAAATTATAACCGCGGCAATTATAATGCAGCATATAGTATAATGTTTCAAGGTACACCTCCGGTAAGCTATCATTTGTGCATAATTATTTCTTTAACTAAATTCAAAAGACTGTTTATGATTGGAATCGCCATAGCAAGTATTATAAGCTTCCCTCCAAGCTCAATTTTTGCCGCTATGGCGTTTTCACCTGCATCCTTGCATAACTCTGCTGTAATACACACAAGATAGGATATTCCTATAACTTTTATAACAATCCTCATATATGAACTGTTTATACCGGCGCTTGACGCCATTCTGCTCAGTTCTTCCGTGATTCTTATAAGATACGGCATAGCGCAAGCCAAAACTGTAAACGATACCACAACAGGTATGAGCATCGAAAACTCCGGTTTTGAATTTCTCAAAAGTATCGAAAGAATTGCTCCTATCAGTCCTATACCAACTATTCGCATGACTTCCATTTTTTATATCCATTCCTTATGTTAAAGTCCGAATATATCCTTAATCGTGGTAAAGAGATTGCTTATCTCCTGTATCACCATCAACAGAACCACAATCAATCCGGCTATTGTTGTCATCATCGCCTGGTCGTCACGGCCGGCTCTGCACAAAAGCATATTAAGAACCGCCACCAGAATACCTATTGCCGCCACTTTAAAAATCAAATCAACACCTGTCATTCCATACCTCCGAAGTTATAAAAGAAGAACTGTGATTAATATTCCACTTGCAAAACCTAAACTTTTAAACAGCTTTGAATTTTTTGCTTTTTTTCTCATTGCCTCTTCCTCAGCCAGCTTCAATCTCTGACATACAGCTTTGATATTGTCTGATTCCATTCTGCGAGTCCCGCTCCCTAAACAGACTGAAAACTCTTTTATTACATCAATAGTTTCTCTATTCAGACAAAGACGCTTTTTATTATTATCAACCGCTCTCATCCAAATCTCGTCAACCCTTTCTCCGGGAGCACCAGTCATACCATCAGATAACTCCAAAAAAATATCTGAAACCACTCCATTCTCAACTTCAGAAACCCTACGGGACGCTTCACTGAGCACCGAGCTGTTTATAGAAATTTCTGTCTCAAGATATTTTAGAGCATTTATAAATTCTCTAATCTGTACTACTCCGGCTTCATATTCAGAAGCTACAACAAGTCCGATATACCCACACCCTGCGATTATCGCAAACGAACATAATAATTTCATTGTCATTTCAGCTGTCTTACCTCCGTTTCTACTCTCCGGCTTCCAGAATTGCTCATGCTCAATATAACCAAATTCTCAAAGACATGATTTTGAAATAGCGGCAAAAATGCCGGTTTCTCTTTAACCTCCTCAAACGTACTTCCATGAACACTGGCTATAATAGCACAGCCGCTCCCCTTCGCATAACATACAGCGTTTACCTCCCTGTCTGTTACAAGCTCGTCAGTAATAATGACTTGAGGCGACATTGTTCTAAGCAATATATTAATCCCATCAGCTTTCGGAGCGTTTTCAATCACATCAGTATTTGCACCTATATCATTGCATGGCACGCCCTGAAACATTGCAGAAATTTCACCGCGGTCGTCTGCTACGCCAACCTTTATTCCAAAACCCGAAAGCTGTCTTGCCATATCTCTAAGAACAGTTGTCTTGCCAACTCCCGGCGGCGAAACTATAAGTGTGCTTTTAATACTCGTTCCGCTAAGAATATAAGGCATTATATCATCCGCGCTTCCTTTTATTTCACGGGCGATTCTTATATTAACAGAACTTATATCACGAAAATTTTCAATTCTGCCATCACTGTCACATATTGCCCTGCCTACAAACCCCACCCTGTGACCGCCGCGGAGAGTTACAAACCCCTGCCTTATCTCATCCAAATATGCGTAAACAGAATTTTCACATATCGAACGGAACAAAGTATTCAGGCTGAATCTCTCAACAATAAACCCCTTATCCATTCCAGCAGTTAGAGCGCCGTCAGGCTTCACAAAATATATTTTGTTACCTGAAACAAAAGACAGAGGTCTGTCTGTTCGGACGCGGATTTCATCCACATTAAATCCAGCATTTTTAAGACCTTGATGCACCACGGTTCTAAGCCCGTTTTTAGGCATATAGTCCAATATTGTGTCATACTCAATCATTGTATCACCGGCTCTTAGCTTGTTTGTTTCTTATTTGTAGTATTCTATGAGGCTTTGTCCTGAATTAGAACTTATAACTAAATTGATATGCTTCGATATTAAAGAAATTAGAGACATCTTAATTTAACAATGAAAGTTTAATTTCCAAATAAAATATTTAATTACCGGTTTTGTTTCTTAATTAAAAAAATTATATGAACTGTAAAAACATAAAAATATAGAAAATAAAAAAGCCCGGACAAATGTCCGGGGTCTGAAGCCACCTAATGGCGGTTTTTTGCTTTGATAATTACAATATTCTCAAACCTTGACCAACAATTGATATAGGATTATTGAGTTTTATTACTCTATAAATTTACACTACTCTCAAACTAGTTTGCTGTTTTCTGCATTAATTACACTGTTTTACTACCCTATAAATTTACACTACTCTCAAACAGACATTTTCATTTTTTATTCTCCTTATATGTTTTACTACCCTATAAATTTACACTACTCTCAAACGGATGAGCAAGGGTGTAAACGCTGGGAAGAGTTTTACTACCCTATAAGTTTTACTACCCTATAAATTTACACTACTCTCAAACCTCAAATGTCAGATTTTCAGTTTGAAGCGGAGACACTACTCACCGCCGGAAATTTATAGAAAGCAAAATTATCTATTTATATTATATATTATAATTAATATTTTTCAATTATATTTCACATAAATCATTGTCTATTACAAGCTTTTTTTCATGTTTTAATAATGCGCGGTCTGTACTCTCAATTAAAAGCAGTTTAAGTTTATGATGAATTGCGGTTTTATAAAGAGCCTCAAGTTCAGCTTCGGGGATATAACTTTTTAAATTCACAAAAACAAATATTTTTTCGCCTTCAAATTCAGTGACTGCCAGCATATGCTCAATAATTTTTTCGGAAATGCTTAAACATTCTTCGTTGAATTTTAAACCGAAAAGTTTTAAAAGGTTAGAGATATCAATATCATCTTCAATTGTTAAATCATAATCAAATGAATCGTATAAATTAAAAATATATTGTTTTATCTTAGCTATCATTTCTTGAGTGTTATAATAGTGCTCCTCATCGACGGCAATGTTTTTTAAAGCAGAATAAAACTTAGACGTTAACGTTCTTTCATTAATATCGAATGGTACTATTTGTGTTAATAGTTTCATGTGTTTATGTATTTCAATAGGTATATTATCATCTGATAATACAACTCTTCCGGGGAGCCGGAGTGTTTGATTATAAATATCTGATATAATCTCAGCAAAAAAGGGCTGGTTTTCTATCACGAGTATATTTATAATATTTTCGTTAAAAACGATTTCTTCTGTTATATAAGGGTGCACGAGCATCATAATATCACCAGCCTTTCATCGCTGTCTATAACATCGGAAGTGAACTTACCTGTAATAAATTCCATCCTTGAAAATTGCTTTTCTGTAACGTTCATAACTTGAACTAACCCCTTGGGCGGTCGGTTTTTCTTGATTAATTGCGTGATAGAGTTTACAATGGTTTGATTTAAAGCCATCCTGCAATAGACTGATTCCTGCAGCATGACAAAGCCGTTTTTTATTAAAAATTTTCTAAAGTGCCTGTAATCCCGCCTGTTTTCAGAGGTTTCAACGGGAAGGTCAAAAAATACGAATATTCTCATAAATCTATAACTCATATCTATAAAATTGTATTAACGATGTGTCGTTGTCATTAAGTGCGTCAAATATACTTTTGCAGTAAATTTTTATTGCGTTTAAAAAAGTATACTTGCCGCCGTCTATGTATATTGTTTCATTTAAAATATTTACTACCTTATGTTTTTCATCGGAGTTAAACATTGCAAAGTTCTCGTGATAAACAAGTCTGTCTATCAAAATTCTCAGCGGCTCCATAATATCACAGCTTAAATTAAATTGATTAAACATGTTATCATGAAATAATCCAAGCTGTGTCAGATAGCCGTTAGAAACAACTTCACGATTTACAGCCGATAGAATTATTCTATAGCCATAGTTTAATGCTGCATTTATAGCGTTATCAGCGTTTCGATTAAAATCCATTCCGAATAATGCGTTAAAATACACTTTGGCAGCATGTCCCTCACGATTGGTTGCGTCATTAAATTCTATTTCTTTGATATAACCGCTTAGCATTTCTGCCGCCTCAATTTGCTCTACTTCACGTAACAGAAGGACTGATTGCGTATTTTTTCTGAAACTATTTCAGTCCAAACGCTAGCTTTAATATCAGAAGTCCACCCAATTTGTTTTTTATTTTTAATGAGCAATCATGACTGCCATAAAGTGAAACGAGTTCCGATGCGGGATTACGCTTTTCATCGCAGAGAATTACTTTAATTTTTCGTGCGTTTAGCTCTGCTAAAAGACAGCCTGTTATAGAAACGGCAATATTTTCAATGATGACCATTGATATTTCATCAAGATAAATTCGTTTAGTTTCCTCGGAGCGGACAACCATATATCCCATTTTTAAATCCAGCTTGCATCTTTTTGATATTACTACTATGCGCCAGCTCATAGGTCAAGTAGATTAGGGGACTTTTTCTCAAAAAGCCCCGTTGGCGATTGGTCAATGATTTTTATAGAGGAAAAGCTCTTCTTGTTTAAATCCATGGATATGCTAAGTATAGCAGAGCTTTGTGAACCGCCGATTAGCTTTAAGTCAATTCCACTTGGCAGGGTGCAGTTAAAAAGTCCAAGCATTTTAAAAAGTACAATACTTCGTTCTTCAACATTGAGAGTCTCAAATACCTCTTTACCTTTTTTAACAATTTCGCTGGGGGTTTTAAACACATTGTATTTAGTGTTTTTTAATTTGTCCATCAGAATATTATATAGTTCTACGTTTTTCTCTTTGGTTATTTCATCTTTTACAGTGATTTCAAGGGTCATTTTATTAAGCCTTTGATATTCAGAATTTCTGTCATTATATTTTTCCAGGCGTTTTATGTATTTTTCCCATTCGTATGGGAGAATTAATTGAAGGCCCCTCTTTATTTTAATTCTATCGTTGGTTTTACATGTCAAATGCGAACGGAAGCCATCTATTTCAAGCAGAGTATTATATTTAATTTTTCTGCCGCCAAGCAGCAGTTCAGGCTCAATTAAACCGTGTTTTTCACATAGATGATTTAAAACTTCTTGCTTTGATGTTAATTGACCTGCATATATTAAATCTATAGGCACAAAGGATATGGTAACTTTATCTTTTTTAATATGCTTAACCAAATAGAAATAAGTTGATGTGGCGCTGTTATATCCTCCATATTTTGATATATCCGATATATTATCTTTCTTTAAGCTGATCTGACCAAGTCCCTTTTTAAGCGGCATTATATTAAACAGCTCACCTTTTTGACAGCTGGAATATCGGACAAATCTGATATTATTTTTTTCCATTGTATTTTTAACGGTGGTTAAACTGGAGCCATCTTTAAGCCATGCGGTATCATTGCCGCGAATAATGTCATGCTTTAAAAGTGAATCTAATTTAAGTGAATATTTTTGTCCGCTTTTAATAAAGTTTAAAGGATTATTTGTGTATTTAACGTATTGAACATTACCCATGACTATATTCAAATATGCGTCTTTCGCGTGATGCAAATCATTGACAGACCTGCATTTAAGCATATCATATGTTTGCCTAAACTCGGATACAAGCCGGGCTTTGACATAAACAATTTGCGTGTCGGGGAACATTTCCTCTAGTAAATGAGCGATAGCTTTAGTGGATTGCTGCGTTTCAACAATTTGGCGATTGATAAATCCAGCCAGCTCTTCATCAGTGAATTCGGTGTCCCTTTCAAGCCGGTGAAGCTTTTCTTTACTTATCAAATTGCCTTTTGCAAGTTTCTCCCACATGGATTTCATATTATGCCTTATCTCGCTTGAAATCGGGTATTTATCTCCTTTTTTTGCGTTTTCTTCTGATAGCACAAGAACTTTATTATCAAGTGAATCATCTTTTTTTCTTGACCTTGGATGAATGTGGTCCACATCATATGCCTTACTTGCAAGGTTGCTGATATCAATGGATTTACCCGAATACATGCATTTTCCAAGCTGAGTAAAATAGAGAAACAGCCGTTCGCTGCGCAACTCGCCGTCAGCTTTCGGGAATAATTGTTTTTTTAATTCTCCAACTTCATCTTCACCATAATTTTTATACATTTCAAGTATAAGGTCGCGTCTGGATTTTGTGCGCTTTTTTTCACCTTCTCCGCGCGCCATTTCAATAAATATTCTCTTTGGAGGCGTGGGCATAATATACTTTAATTCTTTAACAATGTCAAGGGTTCTTAGAATAGGGCGCTTAACGGCGTTGGATATGTACATTTCATTTAGCCGGTCTATAACGTTTTTGGGATAAGCATTATAGTATTCCTTTGCTTGCTTCTTTACATTTGATGAATATCCATAGCTTTGGGACAGCAGCTCCATAAGGTTTTTATTGGTCTCCCAAAGCATGGTGATTATATTTGGATTAACAACTTCGCCGGTTTTGGGGTCAATATCAAAGACCTCTGTTAAAAACTCCCTTGAGAGTCGGCCGAAATCTTTATAATTCGATTTTGCAATCTTTTTAATAACTTCATCGGAAAGCGTATAGTTTTCCTTAAGCCATTTTTTAATCCTTAATTTATCGTTTGAAAAAGTTATCTTTTCAATTATTTTTTCTGCGTCTTCTTCTGTCAGCATGCCTGATTCAATCAACGGTTTAAAATCTCTGAGCGGCTTTAAGGAGGATTTAACCGTTATATCAATGCCCGTAATAGAGTCTTTGTCTTCATAACAGCCGTGGGAACGCAAGGTATCTTTAATATGTTTTAATGTGACTCTGTCGTGCTTTAAGAATACCTCATTATATATTAATTTCTTACATTCAACAGTGATGGGTTTGTTGTTGATTTTTATATTGTTGATTTCATTTAAAACATTAAATCTGCAGTATAGAAGTGAATTTTTGGGCAGAACATTTTTGCCCGGAAGATATGTGCACTTGCACGTCATTCTTCTGATAAATTCCTCTTCGCTTGCGTCTTCATCTACCATATCTTTAAAATTCCACGGATATATTTTTCCCTCTGCTTTTCGTTTCATCCATGCAAAGTTACTTTTATCTGATGAAACTAATGGTCCGACATAATAGGGTATTCTAAACTCCATAAGGCTTAAAATTTTGTCTTTAACAGAGCCGTATTCATCAGAATCATTTAGAAAATCAAGATATGCTGATGCGTTATTAAGTATTAAATTAAGCTCGTACCAATAAAGCTGATAAGGAATAACGCGGTTATCAGAATTGACCTGTTTAGGGCAAAAGCTTGATAAGTCAAGACGGTTTAACATATCATCAAATTTAGAGAGGTCAGCATTATCGCATTTTGTTTCTTTAAATATGCCTTTTATGTATTTACAAAAATCTTCAGGCGATGCTTTTTTAAGGTCAGATGGTATAGTTTTGTTTTTTGATTTATAGTCGTTGGTGTTATACGAATATGCAAGATAATTAGGAAGTTTGCTGTCAGCAATGCGGAACACATAGTCATACTTTTCGGGAATATATTTTTTAACGGCGTACTTTAAAAAGGCTAAATCTGATTTATGCTGTTCATAAATTTCTTTTTTAGCTTCTGAAATGCAACTCTTTTCTTTAAGAATCCCGCTTAGCAATGACCAGTCATATATTGCTTTTATTGAAGCTAAAAGGTCGGAATCTCCGTCATCGAGCGCGGGGATAAGCGACTCAAATAAGTCGTCGAAGTTATCGTCATTAAAGGTTATAGAATTTGTTTCTAATTCCTTATAGCTTTCGTTTAGAAATAAATCTGACAATTTTGCCTTACCGCCAACAATTAACTTAATGGCGGTTACCGGATTAATAGCAGACTCTTCGGTAAGCGTTGGCTTTTTGCCGTCCCAAAGCAAGAGCTTAAAATCACGTTCCTTTGCTGTTTTGGTTATATTACGCTTTAATATTTCAGCAAACTTTTCTGATGAGCATTCCCATGGCTGCGCTTTGTCTGCGCTATTAAACCAGTTTGTAAATACTTGATAAACTTTGTCGAAGTTCAGCACTTCTGAAATATTGTCTTTATCAACGCTGAACAGAAAATGACCCCTATGCGCCAGTATATATGCGCAGGCAAGGTAAACAAGCCGCACATCGTGAGGTGAAGTATTCTTCATAAGTTCATCAATCAAATGGTGGATTGTAGGATATTCAGAAAAATATTCTTTATCTGTGTAATTTATATCATTAAAATAGATATTTTGTGTGCCGGTTGACCTATCCTCCGGGTATAATGCGCTTTGTTTTAAGCGTATAAAAAAATCCGGATCGATTTCCGCTATGGGCTTTGCCATTAATTCCTGCAAAAGAGATATGCGCTGCTGCCGTCTGTCAAGGCGCCTGCGGCTTGTTCTAAAGCTTCGCCTGTCCTCGCATTGGTTGGCCGGGAAAAAAAGATGAACGCCCCACATGGCGTTGCTTTTATATTTTAAAATATTATAGCCAGTATCTGTAACAGCCCAACCCACAGAGTTTGTACCTATGTCAAGCCCCAAAAGCCAATCGCCATAAAAATTTTTCTTTTGCATATTGACAACTCCCTTATCTTGTGGTAGTATTTGCTTATAGGATTTACTACCCTATAAATTTACACTACGAGTTCAAATAAAAATTATTTCAAATCGTTCTTTATGTTCGCACAAGAGTTGTGCATTTTATTTGTAACTTTTGCCTGCTTTTTTAAGCAGGCTTTTTATTTTATAGTATAATTTTACTATAACTTACGAAATTTGTCAATATATATAATAAATAAGATAAAAATATTTTAAATAAGCGATTTTTAAAAGAAAGAACCTTCTAAAGTAGAAAATAAAAGCGGCTAAGCAAAAGCTTAACCGCTCAGACTAAAGACAAACGCCATTGCAGAATATTCCGAAATGGCGTTTGTCTTCAGTGTAAAACCCGCCTTTTTGAGGCAGGTCTGTCAGTGGTCTGAACCCGGACAAATGTCAGGGTTATTAGATTAATATGTTAAATTCTAAAATAATCAAACAATGAACCAAAATCTATTCCGCCTATTACAGAGTTTTTATATCTCTCATATAACGAACGGTTGCCGTCTACAAGAATTCGGGTAGATATTCCGTACAAATGAGAAATGTACGTTTCAACGCAAGCCGCCAAATGGTCACACGCCCTTATTATCTCTCCGTCAATTGCATAAAAACCGTCACGGTTATAGTTTTTTGAAATTTCATTGCTGGTTACTGTTTTTATCTCTCCATTAACAACTACTTTACTTGAAAACTCGTTACTGGTGTAATAGGATATTTGGCTGCGCCAATCATCAGGAATAAGCGGAAAAAGAACACTTTCCATCTGTTCATCCTCAATTTCTTTTATCAGTTCATCAAGCCCGATAACAGAATTTTTAACCGGCGAAACAATGTCTCGGGTCAAAACCTCAGGTATATCGTGAAACAAACCACCCAAAAAATTATTTACGCATCTTTCATCCGACGCGCCAATCTCACATGAACATAAGTAAGACAACACAGCCACGACCAGCATATGTGAAATAACCGAAGTAGCCGGTATTCTGGGAGACCGCGACCATCTCTGCTGAAATCTAAGCTGACCTATAAGCGCTGTAAAACTCTTTAAATTATTGTCGCTCTGATATGTCTTAAAATATTCCAAATCGGAAAACGAGTCTATCTTGCTGTCTATTTCCCTTCTGGTATCATCTATACCATAATAACTGCGGCACATATCATATATAATATCAAACTCCCACTTAGTCGCCAAATAATGAGCCGCATTCAAAATGCCCTTTTCGTTTTCAGAATACTTTGGGTCAATCAAATATTTTTCAAACTTCTCCAAAAAGTTCTGCGGTATATGCTCCACATCACATTTTATTTGTTCAACAGACCAATGATTGAGCTCGTCTCCCTTTCTGTCCATTAATTTATGATATACCGGAGGTTTTATATCGGTCAGCAAAAGCCGGTGAAGGAACTCAAATATTCCTCCCTCAATCAGCTTTCTCCAATCAGTATTTTTATTAATTTTACCTAATGTATAAGCATAAACCATTTTATGAGCCTGCTTATCAAGCTCAGTAAAACCGCGGGAAGGTCTTATATGGTCGTTCCAACGCTCTATTGAAGCCGCATCAAAAATTGTTTCAATAAGTGATTTTCTTATCATTCTATATACAACCCCATTTAAAATTTAATACCTGACTTATATTATTTCGTCTCAATATCCGCTATAACAGCCATCATCGCTTTTGCAACAGCAGGGTCAAACTGTTTGCCGCTGCATTTGCTGAGTTCGCTTATAATGTACTCTCTCGGGTAGGCCTCACGTCCAGGACGCTCGCTTGACATTGCCTCATATGCGTCGGCAACCGCGATTATTCTGGAGCCCAACGGTATGTCTTCACCCACTAAACCGTCAGGGTATCCGCTGCCGTCAAACCTTTCATGATGATGCTTGATATCCTCAGCATAATCGCTTATCTCAGAAATACTTTTTACAATTGACGCGCCCGTCTTTGGATGATTATGCCATAATTCCTTTTCAGCCTCAGTCATACTGAGCTTCGACTTATTAAGCAGTTCTCCTGCCATATAAATCTTTCCTATATCATGAAGCAGGGCAGCATAATATAATCCATCCAAATCTTTATAACCCATTTTAACGCCTATAGCCTTTGAAATATCGGCAACCCGTTTTGAATGGCCTTCAGAATAGGGCATTTTCTTTTCAAAGGTGTCAATCATTGCATATAAGACATCGTCTGTAAACCCTTTAAAGTCAACTATCTTTCCATTTTCATATTTTTCATGAGGTGAATTACCGGTGCCGGAAACAGAAGACCGGTCATTCTGTCCACCGCTTTGTTCTGAGCCGCATTTTTGACTTTGTGTCACCTCTCCCAAATCAATCGAATTCTTCTTATTCTTTAAATTCAGCTTCGAGATAACAACCTTTGTCCCTATTGTAGCCGCCGTAAATGCCACTGCACTGGTTGCTGCCATCAAAGCCACAATCTTTCCCATACTCATAATTACACCTCCATTATTTTAGTTGTTTTATTATTATAACATATATAAATTGATTTTTCTACATATATTTTTATATTTAATAATTAATTCACAAATCATACTAGATATAAATAAAACCGCATCGCAATCTGTATAAATTGCGGTGCGGCAAATAAAACATTATACTATTTCATAACTCGTATCAGATTTTACAATAATCTCAGAACTATAAAACTCTTTAAACGATTTATATATACATCCTGTATCGTTAACTCCTGCGGTTTCGTAAGCCGAGTGCATAGCAAGCTGTGCCGCTCCAACATCCACTGTGTTAATGGAAACATGCTCTCCCGAAAGATTACCCAGCGTAGAACCTCCTAATATATCACTTCTGTTCACATACTCCTGATATTCTGCACCGCCTTTTTCACATATTCTCTTAAAAATGCCTTCCGAAACAGCGTCGGTTGTATACTTCTGTTGTGCGTTATACTTGATAAGCACGCCGCCGTTCATATAAGGACGGTTGGTCGGACAGGCCATTTCCGGATAATTCGGATGCACAGCATGTCCATTATCTGCCGAAACCATAAAACTGGACGCTAGAATTTTTTGCAGTTTGGAATAATTTGAGAAACCCAAATCCTCAGCAATTCTCATAACTGTGTCATATAAAAATGTGGATTTCGCCCCCTGTTTGGTACCGCTTCCAACCTCTTCATTATCAAAAACACAAAGCATTTGAACCGCTGCGGTAGATTCAGAATTGAGCAGCGCCTTTAAAGACAAATAAGCAGATTCCAGATTATCAATCCTAGGACACGAAAAATATTCGGAATCTCTTCCCCAAATAGAACCCTTCATCCTATTATATAAAAACAAATCTGTTCCTAAAATATCTTCAACTGTTACTTCGGCCTCAGCAGCAATCAGGTCAATAAATGACTTATGCCCGTTATGGCTATCACCAAACAGCGGAAGCATATCTTTCTGCGGATTAAACTTATACCCGTCATTGACCTCTCTGTTCATATGGATTGCAAGACTGGGTATTGAAAGCAAATCCCTGTCTATATTAACACATTTTGTTTCCACTCCGCTGTCTGATTTTACAACAATTCTTCCAGCTACAGAAAGAGGCTTGTCAAGCCAGCTTGTATAAATCATTCCGCCGTACTTTTCAACATTTAATTTTATATAATTATTTTCAATAACTATTTCCGGATTTGGTTTTATTTTAAAAGTCGGAGAATCACTATGACTTGCAATAATCATAAATGAACCTGGAATATTTTCAGGCAGTTTAAACCCTATTACAGAAGAATTGTTTCTAACAACAAAACACTTTTCACCGGGCTTTAAGTCCCATGCTTCGGATTCATACAATCTTCTGTAACCCTTAGACAACAATATATCTGAAATGTTCTCTACCGCTTGAAAACAAACAGGACTCTTTTCTATGAAATTCATAATTTCATTAGTTAATATAATATTTTCAGTATTACTCATAATTATCCTCCATTACTTTCTTATTCGTGACCTTTAATTGCCGCCTCTTTTTTCAATCTTTGTATTTCCAAATTGTATTCATCCAGCTCGGGATGATATTTTCCGTCTATATAAACATCACCGTTACTCCGTCTAGCTATAACCGGAAGTATAAGACCAAGTCCCAAAAGTATCAGCGGCGTCAGCAAATTCAAAACAAGTTTAAATATGCCCTCCGCAGTTCCATAATCCACTGTAACCATCTGTGAAACGCAGGCATAAGCAGTTATAGCAAAGCACCATATTCCGAGCAGCATACCAAATCCTCTATTCTTTGTGAGAGTATATTCAGCATTGGCAAACTCTCCGGATTTCTTTAACATAATATAAGCCAAGAATACCCACAAATATCTAAGCGGCATACAGATTGAGTTAAGTTCTATAATATATTTTATCATAGAATCCACGCTTCCAATTCCAAGCGCAGGTATTATAATCAGTATAGAAACAATAATTGCAACTAATATAACGCCGTTTATATACACACCTTTCTTGTTTTTCTTAAAAAGCCAGCCAGGTACGAATTCTTTATCTGTGCTGCCAAGCAAAACCCTGAGCGGAGCGTCTATAGACACAATGATTACTGTCATATTGAGAAGTGTTTCAAGTATTGCATAGATATAGGTAAACAAGTTTCCAACGCCATAATAATTTCCAACGTTTCTGAAAGCCTCATAAGCGCCGTTTGCAAGAAATTCCTTTTGAATACCCGTAGGAAACATCATTGCCAAAGCTATAGTACCCAGCAAAGCGCAAAAAGCTACCATGATGGTTAAAGTAATCATTACCTTTGGGAATCCTTTAGACGGCTTCTCTAAATGATTAACATAAGGCGCCATCTTTTCACATCCGCCCACAGCCAAAATAAGAATAGACAAATTTAAAAGTGAATTTATATTTATGCCGGACAGCCAGGTATCAGAAGATCCCCAGTTGATAGCGGCAAACGATACATCCTTATTTATAGCAGTAGCCGCAAACATCATCAGTATAAATAAAATAGACATAAAGAAAGAGCAGAATCCAACTACCGAGGATAGATGTTTTAAGAAATTAAGACCGCGAAGCGTCAGAAATATAGCTATAATAAACATTATCAAAGCAACTCCCTGAACGATTATAGGAGCCAGCCCATTTACAAAATTACCGTTTCCGGAAAAAAGCCACCCCAAGGCAACAAGAATTCTAGTAGGTTTCTGAGCCAGATACGGGGTATGTACTACCCAATAAGTCCATCCGGCATAAAACGCTATTCTTCTGCCCATAGTCTGGTTTACCCAAGAACTTACGCCGCCGCTTGATTTTTTGAAAACGGCACCCATTTCACCAACCATAAGCGCATACGGCAGGAAATACAGAACCAGCACAACAATCCATGGGATAATAGCCCCCATACCATTGTAATAAAAAAAGCCCTGAGTTATATTATTAAATCCCCAAAGAGGTACAAACGACATAAGGGCAAGCGTTAACCAATGCATTTTTTTAACAGAGTTATCTTTCATAATACGCCTTCTTCCACATAGTTTACTCTTATTGTTCCACTTTTTCACAATTTTATAAGAGCCAAATTTCGACGTATACAATGAAAATTTTTGTTTATGGCAAAGACTGATTTTAATTTATTATTAAATTCTGCACCGTCTATAACTCATAACTTTAGCATAGTTAACAAATATCACAATCTATTGAAATATTATATCAATTCAATTAGCTAAGGTCAAGAATAAAATACAAATTTATTTAAAAATAACTCTTGACATATTTCGGTAACCATGATATACTAAAAAAGTTGTTGATATAAATTTCGAGGTGTGGCTCAGTTTGGTAGAGTACTACGTTCGGGACGTAGGGGCCGCAGGTTCAAATCCTGTCACCTCGACCATTTATTAAAAGCTGTCGATTAAAATCGACAGCTTTTTATTCTTTACAAAGTAATAACCTTTTAAAATTACTGCATTTTGTGTTATTCACACAATAATTCATATAGTTTAATATCTTTGAAAATAAATCCTAATTTTAAAAATTCTATTTCCGGCTCAGATGTCGGAGCCAAAGGAACAGAAATTGCATTAATTTCACCTTTGGCTCGACTTAGAGGGATAATTACATCTGCGCCGTCCCAAATATATAGTTTAAAGATGTTTTCTATAAGATTAAATATTACAAATAAAAAATTTATTGTTTCCTATTATGTATTAAAGAAATAACTTGTTATATCTTATAACACTTTTTGAATATAAATTTATAATTATATCTCTGTATACTACTATATTTTAAATCACATTTTGTAAATTTAACAGAGCCAGTTATAACAATTTTTATAGTACCAGTTTATTTATTCTAAAAATTTAAATAATCAATTAACAAATATTTATTTATATAGAAATTATATTATATTTAGAAATTTTTTGTTCTCTCTTTTCATACAAAAGTCTTTTGTCTATATTAAAATTACATCATACTATGGCACAAAGCCATATACAGATAAAATAAATCCTCTAAGTTAATATTTTTAACATTGATAATAATAATCTAAATTTTTACCACTAACTCCATTTATTTTTAAATAGTTAAATTTATACCCGAAATAAAAATTTCAAAAACCACACAAAGTTTTTATATCACTTTATGTGGTTCTTAATTATAACATAATTTAATCCGTCAAATATTATCAGAAATAAATATAACTATTTTCTGTATCTGTAAAATCAATCTAACCGACTCTATACTTATAGTAATATATTGCAAACCTAAACTTTATACACATCTACACCAAATATAAAACCAGGCTCTTGTACTTGGTTAATTATAGATATTATATTTCTACTAACTCAGAATCTGTTACAGGAACAATATCATCCATCTCTTCAAATACAAATACTTTAAAAAAATCTATATTAGTATTTGATGTAAATTGAGTATTAATATTTGAATCTGTACTTTTTACTATCTGTATTGAAATTAACACACCTTTATTATCATAAGCCGCTACAACCACTGAGGAACCGGGTTCAATATTTGTGAGCTTGGTACTAAGCCAATATTCTCCATTTTCCAGCTTAATTTCTGTATCAGTATAAGAAACATTCGGCAGCGGTGTCGGTTTGTCGGTATGTATTGGTGATGGGCTTGGGGATTCAATATAATCATGCTTATGCGGCTGTTTTTCTTTGATCTCCTCGTCTGACGCGTCTTTAAATGAAAAAACTGCAAAATCTTCCTGATTATTTCCGGTATCAAAACCTACCCTGATTAAAGACTTCTGCTTTGATAAACCATATGAAGGCACAGTCTCATAAGCGTCAATTGACGAATCTCCATTCTTCTCCACCACACCAAGCAAATCTATAACCGCAGCTGTTGTTGCTTTGGCGTTAATATCCTCAGAATTTTTTGTAAGCGCCAATTTGAACATCTTGTTATCTATAACCATATCATCAAAATAAATATCAGCGTCAATCTTTATCCTGGCATTTATGGAGTTTAACTTACCTCCAATCAAATAAAAATGCTTCGGTTTTATAACAGAGTTTTCAGGCATAACAAATTTTTGCCATCCATCTCCAACTGTCGATGAATACTGCAAAGCATACCCTGAAATATCTACCGGAACATCTAGAGGATTATACAGCTGTACGCAGCTCCTATCCATAATTGCGTCAGTTTTACCGCCGTCTCCGAAAACTTGATAAATCACTATCGAATCTGAAATCAATTTTGCCGTTTCAGTCTTTTCAAAAATGGTCTCAACAGTCTCATCAACCGACATATCTAAGTTAACGCAGCTGTCATATACCTTTTGTCCATTTATTAAAAAATAACTAAATTTATATCCATTCTCTGCCACTGCATTGATTTCTATCGGGATATTCTTATAATATTGTGCGGAATAGTTTCCCGGATTTTTAATCTGCCATTTGTTATTGGAACAAAGTTCAATATTATTTACCTTTATATATCCTTTTGATAAATCTGAGATAAATAATGCGTTCACCATTTCATGTACGCCCCATGTTTCTTTCATCTCATTTCTTGCGGTGGTTTCCCTTGAATTGATTTGAGATTTTATACTGCTGCGGTTGTCATTTTTCATGCTAAGCGGGTATCTGCTTTTTTGCTCGGCAACCAAATGTGAAATATTATTATACATTTCATCCAATCTTAACGATAATATATCCTTATCAAAAATAGTGTTCATATAGTCATTATAACGCCTAATTGTCTCGTTTCTAAAATCATCGTTTTCCAAAAATGCCGCAAACAGCTGACTAAGCTTCCACCCCTTAGCTGAAGTCGACGGCTGGTCTTTGCCATATATTCGGTTTTCAAGGATATTATCAGTATTTAGCTTTCCGTTTGCCTCAAGAGTGTAGTCGTTATCAAGCATAGCAAACCGCCAGCGGTCGTCAAAATCATTTTGTGGATTGGTATTTTTCCAAATTACCACATTGTTCTGAGGCCAATCCCAATTTTTAAAATACACATTTGCAATCACATAGTCAATCATATTGGACGGATCAAAGTATTTACAAGCAGTCTCATAATTATCCGGAACCTTAAGATTGTTTTCCAAAATCCAATTATAATGCTCAAGATACTCATTAAGATATTGTTCTTCTCCCTCTTCTAGTGTGAGAATATCACGAACACCATCTTCAGATGACATTTTTAGCATAGCAACATCTTTATTGTCATTCAGCTTATAGTGATATCTAAAATATTGGTCATCATACCGCTCACGCAAATCATACATACCCCAAAATTCACCGTTAATAAATGCAACAGACGGACGATAACCCTGTGTATCAAAATCAAGAGGAGCACATATATCCTGGATAAACGCATCCTGGATAAATTTCTTATCCCAATCATTTCCGCCGTTTCTTAGCATAAGACGCTTATACTTTGTTATTATACCACCCTTAAAATCAGTAACAGTTCCATCAAATAAATCGCTTTCAAAAGTTTTCAGACCACCGCTCTGATATTCAGGATTCTCACGGGCATAAACACGAAACGATTTTTGCTGATAATTTCTTGACGCGCCGCCATGAATACGGATACCCGCCGGCTGGGCTATTTGACAACTTCCGTCAGAATCAAACACTTCAACAAAAGCGCTCCGCTCATAAAGTTCTCCTGATTCTAAATAATTGGGCGACATATATATTCCATTTTGCTTTGAAAACAAATTATCACGTTCAGTAGTAATAGAAATAACTTTTACTCCATATCTAGTCAAAATATCGTCACTAACAAAATAAGAGTTTACGAATATAGGAGTTTTAGATTCGGCATTTACAGCTCTGGCCTTTATAACGGTTCCTTTAAAAACTAGACCGTTTGGCGCTTTAAAGCTGGTTGAAACACCGGAAATTTCAGATAAATCATTGGGCTGTGAAGTACGGTTCTCTATAGTGATGCTTCCATTGTAAAGAACTGAATTTTCGGTTGGGTCGCTTCCGTCGGTCGTATAATAAATTTGTGCATTTTCAAGGTCAGTAGAAAGTGTTAAAGAAAAAGGTTTCTGATACAAACCGCCGTTTACAGAAAAAAACACTGAACAATTTTGATTAATAATACCCTCAGCAAATACAACAGAAGCCGAACATACCAAAATCACCGTCACGAATAAAAGCATTGTTAGTTTGCATATTTTTTTATTCATACTCTCACCCCAATAGTATATATTTACTAAAATTATACCATGAATAAATATGAAATGCAATGGATATACAATAAAATCTGTTAAAAACTCCGACAACTATATATTGACGTCAAATTGCTCATGTTGACTCTTTAAAGATTACTGTTTTTTATTTTAATAATCTAATTCATTTCTCAAATATCAAATAAAAATAATATATAAAAACTAAATATATTTAATAAAGACTTTCCTCATTAAAATAACCTTATCAATTATCTCATTCATTAATTCAGAATAATTTTCGTGGTTATCAAAATTTAATCCATATATTAAGTATTTAATTCTTGAAGCTTTTCTATTATTCAACCTTTGCCAATCTAAAGATAATCCAAGCTCACTTTCAATCTCAGTTTTATTACCATACAATTTATCAAATAGTTCTTTATTGTTATTAATATATAATTCTATGACAATGCTGGATTCTTTATTGACAAGATTAATACATATATGTGCTTCACTTGTTCCAATTGCAACATTATACCAATTATCTGTCGACACTTTTCTGATATTAAAAGGTTTGCCCCTGTTAACTACAAGCTCATTAAACATTGTCCAAAATATTACTCTCTCGGACTGAGTTTTACTCATATCATTTGAATCACTGTTTCCTTTTGAATTCTTAATAAAATCATTTGGCTTTTCAATAATTTCGAATTTTGGAGCTGGTATCGAATCGCCAATTTTATATGCATGAAGTTCAATTAAAAAGAAATTTAATTTTTTATTGGTATTATTATTCAACCACTCTATTGCACTTCTATGTTCCTCACGCGCTTCTTCAACTATCCATACAATCACTTGAGCATCAAGACCTGACGCATATGTTATTATCTTACCTAAATGATCATGGTTTGAACATTCAAGTTGATTTTCTATTATTATATTTATACCTGTTGCTTCATCTCTGGCAACTAAATCACATCTATATGCCCCAACATATACTTCTTTATTAATATCTATTAAAGTCAATCCTAGAATATCATTTAAAAGTTCTATATTTTCTTCTTCAGATAACCAATTAGAAAAATCATATTGTTCGTGATGCCATAAATCCCTGACATTGACTTCTTTTAATCTGCCTAATTTCATAATTAAAATCCCTTCTTATTTTTAATATAAGTAACATCATATTAATAACCATCTTCACATAAATTTCAGCTCTTGCATATGTTTAATTCATACTATCCATAGATTCTACTACATAATTTTTGCTGTTAAAATAATAAAACACAAATTAACTTTTATGATTAGTTTTACATCACTATTATAAATAATATATCAAAAAAAATCAAGATACTTTATATATTTATTAAACTATTATTAATATTCAATATCACTTTTGTCTAATTTAAATATATTTAATTAACTAAAACTTTTTAAATATTTTAAGTCTGTATAACCAAAAATTTTAAATACAAAATACCGTCAGCATTTTAATACTGACGGTAATAAATAATTCATTCTTTTTTAATGTTACTAAACATTTCTAATGTTTTTTTATATTTACACCAACCAAAAATCCCACCAGCATACCTATACTGATAAAATATGTAATATTAGTTAAGAAGCTTGCTCCAATTCCGGCGCCCAAACATAAGCCTATTGTTAATCCCTCATTCATATAATTTTCAATTTTGCCATTCTTCTTATGCTCTTTAATAATAACTAAAATTACAATTACAGAAGATATAGCTGCAACAATTACAGGCAGTAGAACTTTAAAATATTCCATCCCCACACGTCCTCTCTAAAAAGCAATAATTTTGAATTAAATTTTGTTTTTTGCTGCTCTGCAAGACTATAATTATTTTTGAATATACACTGTTTTTGAAATGATATTATATCTAATTTATATATAGTTATATCACTGCTATAATAATTTCTAAATATTACCGCCTCCAAATAATTACTCTATTTTATAAAACAATTAGTATTTTGAGTTAAAGTAGCATTTTTCTAGAAATTATCACTGTTATGTTAAACAAATAAATTTATACTGATACCCAAAAATCAGCATAAAGAACGCTGTTTCCGATAATATATATAGTAATGGCACAGAAAATCAGGAAATATCATAGCTTCACTCGGGAATCTACAAGGATACTATATTAATTATCTTCTATTTTTCTATTTTCTTATCCCGCAACTTCTAAATTTGTAAATAATTCTTTAAATAGTCTTTATAATTATTAAAGTATTTTATTTTTAACAAATAAAACTTATTTTTATTTGCCTAAATTTTTCAATATAAGTTTTATATTGAAATATTAATTATATATAAAATTCAATTCTATTAACATATATCTATACGACCATTAAAACTTTAAAATATTTCATATAATCCACTAACTTATCATTATTATAATTCTGTTTATACTTTTTAAATCCTCTATTTATCAATGTTAATTTTTATAGAATTAAAACAGATATGGATAATAATTCGATTATTAAAATTCAACACTCTCATATCTATTGAGTCAATAATAGATTTATTACCAATTATTATCCACCAATTAAAATATATTAAAAATAACAAAGTTCTAATAACTGAACATTAAAATATAAATACATAAAAATAGAAATTATATATTGACTTATTTGTTTTAATTACTTCATTGTTTGTACAAACTACTAATATAATAATTAATTTTACAATAAAACAGAGCGCCTGAGAAATAATTTCTCAGGCAGCTTTTTTGGGAAGAAATCTATAATTATTTATTATTTCTCAAACTTTTATTTATCTCAATGTAAATTTTTCTACAATTATATGAAATATTGACATCGCCTCAAAGTATATTCATAAATGGCAGTCATTCTCTGTAAACTGCAGACTTCTAACAATGAGTATAAGCATATTAATATATTAGTTATTAAAATGAGAAGCATTATTTTCTATTTCATTTTAACAACTTATGTATTTATATCTAAAACCTCAAATCAAAACACATATTAACAATTTGTCAATAGCTGACATCTCATACATAAATCCATAAATAAGTATATTAAATCATTACTACAATCCATACCTGCTTACCCTATAAATCGATATTGTTATTCAAACCTATATACACTTTCAGTTGATATATATAAATCTGTTTTTTCAATAAACTGCGATTATGCTAGCATTATATACCAAAGCAATGTATCGGTCAGTTGACAGTATTGCTGTATTAACTGCCAATAATTGACTTATAGATTGACGGAAAATATATCCGCATGTTATAATAAATATATTAGAAGATAATAAAATAAAGGGAAGATAATTTATGTTTAATTTTTATGAGGTACATCAATATGAACTCGACGTTGTTCATCATCACCGGGCACTCAAATATAAAAGCCATCTGCATAACGAATTTGAAACAATATTTCTGTTCGAAGGAGAACAGGGACTCATTGTAAACGGCTCCGAATATGTTCTTCACGAGGGCGACTGTGCTGTAATTTTTCCAAATGTTCCTCACTCATACACACGTCCGGATTCCATAAAAAAAGTCAATAATGCTGCCGACAGCGCAATAATATTTATGCCTGCTGACGCACTGTATGCAATGTTTCCCGACACGCGCGGCTCATATCCCGATGAATGTATTATCAATGCTGATACATTAAATGAAAATGCGGTACTCGCTTTTCATAAAATTTTTGAGGAAGCGAGTATAAACGCACAAATAGGTTGGGCGTATATTATCTTCAGTCATACAATTCCTCTCCTTATGAAAAACACACTTCTTTCATTACAAAATTCAGACACTATTACTCGTCTGCTCTCATATATTTCATTGAATTTCAGAAAGAGTTTGACGCTTGATATGATTTCCGACGAGTTGGGAATAAACAAATATTATATATCAAGAGTTTTTTCAAATCAAATAAAGGTCAGTTTCAGAACCTATCTAAATGTTCTCCGCACAAACCATGCCGCCTCGCTTATAAAAATATCGGATGACAATCTTGAAGATATAGCCACAGACTCAGGCTTTGAATCTACACGCTCATTCTACAGAATCTTTAAAGATATATATGGTGTTTCTCCATCCCAATACCGTAAGATGATACGCAGATATTCAATATATTAAATAATAGCCGGCGGCAGATGATTATCATCTGCCGCTTATTTTTTATTTTCTACTGTCTTTATTTACTGATATCCGCCGCACATAACGGTCTCATAGTATCTGTTGAACTCCACAGCATAACCTTTACACTGTCTGCACCGACTGTACTGAAATTTAATGGTGTCACAACATGTTCTCCGGGCTCTGTAAATGTCACTGGTATAAACTCTGTACTTGTCAAAATATCATTATTATATGCTGCGAAAATGACAGAGAAAGTACCGGCTTCCGGTGATATTACATGCGCCTGACCATCTTTTGTATATTCTATACTGAATTTCAAAGGCTCAGGCGTCGGACTTGCAGACGGTTCAGACGTAGGCTCTATCGTTGGACTTGCAGACGGGTCTGTTGAAGCCAAAACCTTTACATTACATGTTGCTGAGAATCCACCGTCAACAGTTTTTGCGGTAATAATTGTATCACCAGGTGAAAGAGCAATAACCTTTCCGGAATTATCCACAGAAGCAATGTCACTCTTTGAACTGCTCCATATTATTCTTGTATCTATAGCATCTGATGGATTTACGGAGGCTGCAAGCTGTTTTTCTGCACTTACGTTCAATTCAACCGAAGCATCACTGATCGTAATACCTTTTGCACGGCTTAAATATATAGGATCCCAACCATTCATCATACTAAGTACGCTGTAATATTTTTGTTCAGCTTGTTCCTGGGTCAGCAAACCATGCATATTATCGGTTGTATTTTCACCGACTGACGGGTCGTTTAAATCAAAGACATACAATGGCGCGTTTGATACTGTTCCCCAGCCGCCCCAGCCTGACGGCCTTGTTACTCCTTTGTCAACTTTAGTGTTTATAAGATAGACTTCACTTGTGTCTCCGCCCCAATTACGTCCCCACGCGATTGAACCAAATTTTCTTCCTTTAACATCCGAATTTTTGACTGTACAGTCTCTAAACAAATAATAGCCGTTATTTCCTTTTGCACCGTTAGCGGTTATATATCCGCCTCCGTTTTGGTCGCTGTAACCGGCTGAGACCAAATCACACTTTTCAAACACACACCAACCGCCGCCAAAAATATAGTCGACGTTTCCGCTTATTGCGCACTTGTTAAAATATAGTCTAACAGGGCCGCCTGTAAACAATGTGTCCTGATTTGATATAATTATACAATTATTGAACTCACTCTTATCAGCTGCCGCAAAAACAGCAACGGCTGTAGTCTGCACACTTCTTGAATCGGCAGGTTTATAACCGGCGTCATTTGGCGTCAGCATTCTGTCATAACCGCCTCCTGTATCTTCAACACCGTCTGCCCGCTCTTCGTCAGTATATTCCACATTAAATGAATTTATAAATTTGATATTTTCTGCTTTAAAATCTGTCGCAGTTTCTTTTATTTTAAAAGCCGCACCCCAATCGTTTTGAATATCATTTTTAACAGATTTTGCAACCGCATAGTCCTTATCATACTCGCCTGTAGGACCAACACTGTAATATCTATGATATGAAGCATAGTACCATGTGACTGTTGCCGGATTATCCTTGTCGCTTGTCAATGTAATGTACGGCGTAGTAAGTATAACCTGTTCCCTGAAAGTTTCTCCGCCCTTTAAATAAATAGTAACACGTTCAGCTTCAGAAGCTGGGTTGCCATTTGCCTTTACAGCGTCAAGAGCGTCATTAAGCGTTGCGTAATCACAATTCGTTCCAACAGTTATATATTTTTTTGTTTCCGGCTGAACAGGATATACAACTAAAACATTTTTTATTTTATTATTATCACCAAGTACTGTAAAACTGTTTTTTGAAAGCGTCGACAGCGTTCCGTTTTTATCTGATTTAATTGTGAAAGTATACACTCCGTTTGGAACGGACGCACTCCATTTACCATTCGAAACAGTAATTTCATAATCTTTTGTTCCATCGTTAAGCTTTAATATGTCGCCGTCTTTTAAATCAACAACATCACCGCCGATAATATAATCCTTTAATTCTGTTATGGCTATATTTTGAACCTGACTGGTTCCCGACGGGATTATTCCTCCAATATCTGTAGAGTTTGTTTCAGATACTTTGAAAACACCATTTTCATATGTTCCAAATTTTATCACATAAGATTGTCCGCTTAGTAACTCCGCAGAATATGAACCACCTAAAATCTCAGCATACTGTACATCGCCTGATGAAATATCATTAAACATTATACATCCGGCGTCCGTTCCCGTTACAGTTCCGGTAACTGCTGTTCTAGTAAGCGGTGTTGTTGTAACGGAGGATGCATAACCGCCGCTTATAACATTTATTACCGCATAGCCATTATCATTGCCGAGATAATAATAATCCTTAGTACCGCTGAAACTCTGTCCGTTCACAGTATAAGTAAATGAAGAAGCATCAAGCGTCACCTTAGTATCCTTAACTACAGGAACTTTTAGTACCGTACCCACAGCGCCATCTCCGGAGCCGCCGTTAATCTGCATTGCTCCATTTCTTCCGTATGTATGAAATTTACCGGTTTGTGTGTTGACAAGCATATATACATCAGCGTCAGTTTTTTCACCCTGCTTAGCTCCGGCTACAGCTATATCAGGCTGATGCTGAACACTATTTATATAATGAAGCGATTCAGGTTTATAGCCGTTTGAAGCGTTCCATTCGATTACGTTATTTTTTATAGTTTCATAATTTGTTTCTGGTAAATTTTGAGTTATCAGCTCCGATATCACCGTTACATTTGCACCGTTGGTATCGGTTACCGTGATTTCCGATGGTACCGCCTCTACTTTATATGTAGCCGGCGCATACGACTTTGCTTCAACGGTATATGTTCCAGCTCCAAGTGCGGCTGTTGCACCGGTTGACTCATATGTTTTACCGTTTTCTGTATTGGTAAAGACAACACTTTTTGTAAAATCATTTTTGGTTATGCTTACAATTTGATTTCCCTCTGTGCTTTCTTTTATAACCAAATTTTTAAAGTTACCCGTCAGCCCGTTGCTGCCGGACGTCCAGGAAGTCTGCAAAAATATTGCTTTTTCACCCTGTGCAGGATATTGAGATGTCAGAGAAACCGTAGAAAAGTTCCAGCCTCCGTCTGCGCCTGTATAATTATCCAGCTGCGCTATCAAAACTCCGTCAGAAGCCAAATCAGGAGTTTCTGCCGAACTTATTTTATTACTATCAAGGCTCCGTGTGTAAAATGCGTCTGTTTCCTCTGCTGTGGCGTCTCCATCATTATTTGTGTCCTTAAGGGGAAGTGCATATATAGATATTCCGCCAACATAAGCACTTGTAAGCGCCCAGTCTATCGAAACACTTATTTTATCTATTAAATTTGCCGTACCTGCATAAGCGACAGCACCATTTGAAGTTCCATCCAAATAATCAGATTTAATTGATAAATACTTGTTTTCTCCAGTGCCTTTCCAAACAGACTTAAAATTTGCAAACTCCGCTACTGTACTTGAATCTGCCAGTGCAGGAATATAAATACTGCCGCAAATCATAATTGCAGCTATGCACAACGACAAAAGCTTTTTAAAATTTTTCACATCGATACTCCCTTTCATAATATGTTGTCACAATTATATCACAAATTCAATATGCAATCAATTGCCAAAACCTGACTAAAACATGTCAAAAATTGACCAACAAACTTGATTATTTATTTATATTACCTTAATGACACCATGCACATATGTATATTTTTTAATAAAATAAATAAAAATCTAATTATGACGACGCTTCATACACAATCTGCGTGGTATAACACACAAATATTTAGGTTTAATAAAAAAACCAACCGATTACTTAAAATTGATTGGCTCTTAACATTATATCAAAATAATTAAAATATTGTCAGTACGCTGCTATTGCCGCAACTGAAGTTACAAAAATTACCTATTCGATTTCAATATAATTTCACTCAACAGTCATAAAATGACACTATGTATAAATATTAAAAATCAATTATATAAGATAACATATTGGCTCAGACGAGCATGAAAGAGTACATATTACACATAAAAGAATAGCAATAACAAGTAAACAAAAAAACAGCCGCATTTAAGCGGCTGTTTGAAAAGTAATGTGGTTAAATAATTACTTTTTTATTATAGTCTATATTTATATTTGTAAATTTTAAGTTATAAATAACTGTATATAAGTTATTTATAGCTTAGTTTTAACATATCAAAATCATCGGTTTATTATGGCTTGCAAAACTTATATATTTGTCAAACACCAACCTGAATCACTGAAAAACATCTAAAATTTTAAATATTATCTAACGATTGCTGGATATCCTCAATTATATCATCTGCATTCTCTATACCTACTGAAAATCTAATTAAATCAGGACTTACACCGGCCGCCTTCAGTTCTTCATCATTCATCTGTCTATGAGTATGACTTGCCGGATGCAAAACTGAAGTTCTTGCATCTGCCACATGTGTAACTATTGCAGCTAACTTTAAACCATCCATAAACTTTACTGCGTTTTCACGACCGCCTTTTATTCCGAAAGATATAACTCCGCATGAACCGTTAGGCAGATACTTTTGTGCGAGTTTGTGATACTTATCGTTCTCCAATCCTGAAAAACTAACCCATGAAATTTTATCGTTTTTACTTAGATACTCTGCAACTTTTTTTGCGTTTTCACAGTGTTTTGCTACTCTTAAAGCCAAAGTTTCAAGGCCTATATTAAGCAAAAAGGAATTTTGCGGCGCAGGAATAGACCCCAAATCACGCATTAAAGTAGCAATTGCTTTCATGATATAAGCTGATTTTCCGAATCGCTCTGTATAAACAACTCCATGATATGATTCGTCAGGTGTTGTCAATCCAGGATATCTTTCACTGTTCGCTTCCCAGTCAAAATTCCCGCTGTCAACTATGGCTCCGCCTACAGAGGTAGCGTGCCCGTCCATATATTTTGTTGTTGAGTGCACTACTATGTCGGCTCCCCACTCAAAAGGACGGCAATTAATTGGAGTTGCAAAAGTGTTATCAACAATAAGCGGAACTCCATGTTCGTGAGCTACTTTTGCAAATTTTTCAATATCTAAAACAACTAAAGCAGGATTTGCAATAGTTTCACCAAACATAGCTTTTGTATTTGACTTAAATGCTTTATTTAATTCTTCCTCGCTTGCATCCGGGTCAACAAAAGTGACATCAATGCCAAGTTTTTTCATAGTTACACCGAAAAGATTAAAAGTTCCGCCATACACAGTTGAAGAACAAACAAAGTGATCCCCGGCTTCACAAATATTAAATATTGAATAAAAACATGCTGCTTGTCCGGATGAGGTCAGCATTGCAGCAACTCCGCCTTCCAAGTCAGCTATTTTAGCAGCGACAGCATCATTGGTTGGATTAGCCAATCTGGTATAAAAGTATCCGCTTTCCTCCAAGTCAAACAATCTTCCCATTTGCTCAGTTGAGTTATATTTAAACGTTGTGCTTTGATAAATCGGCAGAACTCTCGGCTCGCCATTTTCCGGCTTATATCCTGACTGTATACATTTTGTTTCTATCCTCATATATCTTACCTCCTGTAATTAATTATCTTATCTGACCGCTGCCTTCTATTATATATTTGGTTGAGGTCAATTCTTTAAGTCCCATAGGACCGCGGGCATGAGTCTTTTGAGTACTAATGCCAATTTCAGCTCCAAATCCAAATTCGAATCCATCAGTAAATCTTGTTGAAGCATTAACATAAACTGCAGCCGCATCAATTTTATCAAGAAATTTTTGAGAATTTTTATAGCTGTCTGTAACAATAGCCTCTGAGTGACCGCTGTTATAATTATTGATATGCTTGATAGCTTCATCAATACTGTCAACTACCTTAACACCTATTTTTAGGTCAAGATACTCTGTTCCCCAATCTTCTTCCGTTGCCTCTGTGGCACCTGGATATATCTCACAAACTTTTTCATCACCAACTATTTCTACACCTTTATCACTTAAAGACTTCAGCATTTTGGGCAAAAACTTTTCTGCTATATCTTTATGTACAAGTAATTTTTCTTCAGCATTGCAAACAGATGGACGCTGCGTTTTAGCGTTTATGACAATATCATGAGCCATATTAAGGTCAGCATATGAATCGACATATACATGACAATTACCCGTCCCGGTCTCTATAGACGGAACTGTTGCATTCTCAACAACTGCTTTTATCAGCCCAGCACCTCCGCGGGGAATAATTACATCTAAATAATCATTCAGTTTCATTAACTCAGTTGCACTTTCTCTAGTTGTGTTTTCTACCAAATTAATTGAACCTACCGGCAAACCAGTATTATAACCAGAATCCTGCATTACTTTTACAATTGCCATGTTGGATTTAAACGCTTCTTTGCCTCCGCGGAGTATAACAGAGTTTCCAGATTTAATACAAAGCCCGGCTGCATCGGCAGTAACGTTTGGTCTCGCTTCATATATTATACCGATTACTCCAAGAGGAACTCTAACTTTGGATATTTTAAGACCGTTTGGACGTTTTATACTTGAGATAGCTTCACCGATAGGATCCGGCAAACCAGCAATTTGGCGTATACCTTCAGCCATATCTATTATTCTGGCTTGATTAAGACTTAATCTATCAATTAGACTTTCTTTCATGCCATTTCTTCTGCCTGCATCGATATCCTTTTTATTTTCGGATATAATAAATTCAGAATTTTTTTCCAAAGCGTCTGCAATAGCGAGTAAAGCGTTATTTTTTACTGAAGCGGACAGACTGCCAAGAACTCTTGACGCAGATTTGGCGAGCTTGCCTTTTTCTATCAATTCTTCCACAAAAATCACTCCATTTTCTGCCAAATATCTTATTTATATTATATACAACAAACTGTGTATTGATAAAATAAATAAAGATATTAAATTTCATTTGATTATAACATAACGATATGCTATAATCAAGTAAATTATTTTTTTAGGAGAAATTTTATGAGATTATTTGACACACATTCACATCTCGATGATGAACAATTTGATAATGACCGGGAAGAAATAATTAAAAAGATATGGGAAAATGATGTAAAAACTGTTATGGAGGTTGGGTCCAGCCTTGAAACTTCATTAAAAGCTGTTAATATAGCTAATTCCCATGACTTTATTTATGCTTCGGTCGGTATACATCCTGAGTTTGCAGAAAACGCTGATGACGAAGATTTTCAAAAAATTAAAACTATTGCTGAAACTGAGCCAAAAGTTAAGGCAATCGGAGAGATCGGCATTGATTATTATTATGATGACTCCGCCCCGCGTGAATCACAGCTTAATTGTTTTCAAAACCAGATTTTGATTGCAAAAGAGCTTGATTTACCCATAATAGTTCACGACAGACAGTCAAAAGGCGACACATTGAAAGTATTGAAAGATATGAATGTTACAAAAGGTGTCATTCACTGCTTTTCAGGCAGCGCGGAAACTGCAAAGATTTTAATTAATATGGGTTTTATGATTTCTTTTACTGGAGTAATCACTTTCAAAAATGCAAAACGCGCTATTGAAGCTTTAAAAGTCATACCAATTGAAAGATTAATGATTGAAACAGATAGTCCGTATATGGCGCCTGAACCATTTAGAGGAAGACGAAATGACAGCAGATATGTAAAATACGTCGCTGAAAAAATGGCTGAAGTTAAAGGTATAGAGTTGGAGCAGCTGTGTGAAATAACATATCAAAACGGTTTAAAATTTTTTAACATTACAAAGGAGGAAAACATACAATGAAATTGATTTCTTGGAATGTAAACGGATTACGTGCATGTGTGCAAAAAGGATTTTTAGATTATTTCAAATCTGCTAACGCTGATATATTCTGTATACAAGAGACAAAGCTTCAGGAGGGACAAATACAGCTTGATGACCTTGAGGGTTACAGTCAATACTGGAACTATGCTGAAAAAAAGGGGTATTCCGGCGTTGCAATGTTTACGAAAACACAACCCATATCAGTTTCATACGGAATGGGGATTGACGAATATGACACTGAAGGAAGACTGATTACAGCGGAATTTGCTGATTTTTATATAATAACATGCTATACTCCAAATTCGCAGCAGGAACTAAAAAGATTGGATTTTAGAGTTAAATGGGAAAATGAGTTACGCAAATATATTGCGGAACTTGAAAAAATGAAACCTGTAATTCTCTGTGGTGATTTAAATGTCGCCCATCAGGAAATAGACTTAAAAAATCCAAAAACAAATAGAAAAAACGCAGGCTTTACTGACGAAGAACGCGAAGAGATGACAAAATTATTAAATCAAGGATATATTGATACCTTTAGATACCTTCATCCTGATGTAACCGGCGAATACTCATGGTGGTCATATAGATTTAAAGCGCGTGAGAAAAATGCCGGATGGCGTATAGATTATTTTATAGTATCTGAAAAATTAAAGGACAGAATAGATTCAGCTTTAATCCATCAAGAAATTTTCGGTTCAGACCATTGCCCTGTAGAACTAATCATCAAATAAATATTAAGAAAATATTTCTAAAAATAATATTGCCCCAAAAAGTTATGCTAAAAATATAACTTTTTGGGGCTGTTAAAATATTTCTGTAAGTATCTTTTTAATAAACAATTTAAAGAACCAAAATTTACATTATGAGCTTTCTTTCAATATTATTATAAGTTCTATAATGATTTTAACATCTGATATAACTTGACAAAGTTATTTATACAGCTATTACTTTTTTACCAGTATAATATATCCTCTTTTTCTTAAAATTCATTATATGCTTGATTTTATATCCAAAAACTTCTGCTTTTTAATTAAAGAAAAAACAGTGCAATTCATAAACTGCACTGTCTCTATTAGTTATAAACCAATTTTAGTTCTATATTTATTGATTATAGGAACAATAACAGCCGAAGCTACCACACTCATCAGCCATTGAATTGGTGACGAAATTAATGATATGGCTGCTACTGACACTCCATACATTGGAATTTCAGCTGCAAAATAACCTAGAGTTACAATTACCAAAGAAGCAACCGCACTCATAATAAAACGAGTTTTTGAAAAGTTTTTATATAAAAGTTTTCCTATAGCAAACCCCATAAGGCCCTTAATAATAAAAGTAGGCAGAGCAAAAATTATATGTCCGGTTAATATATCTGCCAAAGAATGCCCAACCGCTCCAACAACTGCTCCGCAAATCGGCCCTAAAAATGCTGAGGCAACATATATTATACTATCTCCGAAATGGACATAACCTCCGGTACCCGTAGGAATCTGTGGTACCATTGTCAAAACACAGGCAAGTGCAGTAAGCATTCCGCATCGAACAAAAGTTTTGAAATCGAATCTCTCTTTATAGTTTTTCATAAGTATCTCTCCCTCCTAATAATTCCCCTTATTTAACTTAATATTATAAGGTTTATCTATAATTATGTCAAGATAAAAATTAAAATTTTACTTTACCCTCGAAATAAAGAAACTATTTCGTTCCATGTTAAAAGATCGACTTCACCGTTTGGCGGTTCTATACCGGCTATTTTTTGCACTTGTGTTACCGCCTCAGTTGTTTCATGATCAAATATACCATCAGGATTAATTAATCGTATACCTAATGTTCTATTTAATTCCCTCAGCATGACCTGCAGTTCAAATATATTTCTCATATCATCATTAATCGACCACATTGTCATCCTCCTATTCTTCTGATAAAACGTAACCGGGAAACTGACCGGGTGATTTTAGATTACCATTTACGATATCAGAATAAAGACTGGCAATACTATCCCAAGTAATTGGACCTACAGTTCCCCTAGGAGCCAAACCAAATAATTTTTGATACGCAATAACTGCCTGCTCCGTCTCAGGGCCAAAATATCCAGTTACACTAACTTTTGGTATATCAGTATATACAGTTGCTATTTCTGCCAAATTGTTCTGTAAAGTTCTTACTGCATCTCCGCTGGCACCACGGTATAAAACCGTTCCTCCGAAAGGAACAAAATTTTCACCTTTAAAATCCGGCGGCAGGCCGTCTAAAATCGAAAAATAAGTTGAATATAATCTATTCCATGTCTCCTCATTTACAACACCAGTCTGCTCCAAGCCATATGCCTGCTGAAATGACCTTACAGAATTTTCGGTAGCGTCACCGAACACACCATCTATTGTGACAGCGGGTATGAAATCATTAAAAGTTCCTATAAACCTAAGATAATACTGTATCATTTCAACGCCAGGACCTGTGTCGCCATTACGAAGTGTTCCTGTATATTGTTCCTTTATAAACGCCAATGAAATTCCTTCAGCATCTAGTTCAGACAATTTTTTTACAGCATTATAAATCCTTATAATTTTATACCATGTTGCTTTTCCTATTATTCCATCTGCTGTCAGATTAAATATTCTTTGAAATTCCTTAACAGCATCTTCGGTTATAACATCAAAATATCCGTCAGGAAATGCGATTTTGGGAATTGACGGGTAATTTTTTGAAATTCTATTTAATCTAACCTGCATGCCTTTTACTTCAAGACTATTGTCTCCAAGCCTTAACGGCTGACCAGGATAAGATTCCCTTGCGTCCGCTACCTCAGCGTCCTCTACTAAAGTAATATCTTCGCCATAATAATATTTTAATATATCTATAGGAGCATATCCTTGATTAGCGAGATCTACCGAACCCCATTGTGATAATCCTCCTGGGCAAAGTGATGTAGTACCATTGCAATATCTAGCGTAAATTGGATTATAATTTCCTTCTCTTGTTATGTAGTTATTAAATATTTCGTCAACTATTTGACTTATATTTTCAAAAAAATCCCTACCATAAACATATGCTTGATCATAAGCTTCTAAATTTGTTATGTCAAACGGATATCCCTGCGACCTATAATGCTCTGTAAATATCCTATTAAGAGTAAAAGTAATCTGAGCATAAATATTAGCAATTAATGCATTTTCAGGCCAAGTAGGGAATATCTCGCTGGATGCGACATTTTTTATGTAATCAACAAATGGTATGGTAACATTTTGCGCTGAACTATCAGTAGGCGCTCCAAGATGAACGACGACAGTTGAGGGAATTTTTAACTCCAAATCCACAAAATCACCTCCAAAAATTAGTCTCTGTTTTCTTCGTTGGGTATCATTTCTATATTTTGTATTGAGGCAATATTATCAAACACTAAAGCGTGTTTTGCATTTTCTATTGTGTAATAACCGTCAAGTTCAGACTTAACGTCATATACTGCATATGGCTGAACTTTTTCTTGCGGTTGTTTAGAATAATAAACCGGAGGTGCAGGAAGATCAATCGGTTCGGTTCTTCCGTTTTGACCGGTATATCTTACTTCATTTATTTCTATTGGGCTTCCGTTTGTCGAATTAACTGTAACTTTTGCATTCTCCAAAGGTATCGCCTGTCTTGCTAAAGTAACCTGTACTATCAGTTTCCCATTACCAGTATATGGAACTCTAATAGTCTCACTGTTTTCACCGCCTTCCAGTGATTCCACTTCAGATTCGGCTATGTTTTCGTAATTTTGTCTATTTGACGTTTGATTTGATTGATTATTAACGTTTATACTCGCTCCAAGCTGTTCATTAAAACGTGATAAATGTTCGTTATAATTCCCCTCTGAATCTGCATTCCTCTGCAAGTTACTATTGTTTTGAACATTATTATTGTTTGCGGTCGGAACCTGATTTGAGTTTTGATTATTTTGTGCTGTTTGCTGGTTATTGTTTTGTCGAATACTTTCCGGAATAGTTCTAGCATTATTTTCAGATATAGTCTGTGGAATACTTTGTGAATCATTTTGCGGACTTGTTTGTGTAACAGTTTGTGGATTAATTGACGAATTAATTTGTGGATTGGTTCTCAGATTGGTTTGCGGATTGGTTTGTAGATTCGTCTGTGAATTGGTTTCTGGATTTGCTTGTGGATTGGTCTGTGGAACATTCCGTAGATTGGTTTGTGGATTGGTTTGTGAATTGTTTTGCAGATTCGTCTGTGGAACATTCCGTGGATTGGTTTGTGAATTAATTGCATTATTTCTGATATTATTATTTTCTAAACTTTCATTAGGTAAACCAGCAGTTTTTTGTTTCTGCGTATTATCCTCTTTTTCATTTGGCATAAACTCTCTGTAATATCCATTCATGAAATCATCACTCTCCTGAAATATTATACTCAAGATAATGAATTTTGTGTATAAAAAAGCTCCGCTAAATTGCGGAGCCAAAAATTATATCTCAATTAGTTCTTTAGATAAATTTGTTAAATTTCGAATTCCATCATTTTTCACGCATACTAAATCTTCAATCCTTACACCGCCATATCCGTAAATGTATATACCCGGTTCACAGGATACTATCATATTTTCTTCTAATATAATATCAGACTTTGGTGATAAATTTGGAAGTTCATGGATTTGAAGTCCCACCCCGTGTCCGAGAGAATGTCCAAAATAGTCTCCATATCCTGCTTCGTCTATAACATCTCTTGCGGCTTTATCAGCAGAAAAACCTCCAATTCCTGCTTTTAAAACATTCAAACCTGTCATTTGGGCATTTAGTACAGTATTATATATTTCTTTTTGTTTTTTATCTGCCTTTCCAATCATAATTGTTCTTGTCATATCAGAACAATAGCCGTTATATACACATCCGTAATCCATAAGAAGGAAATCACCATTTTTTATAATCCTATCCCCCGGCACGCCATGGGGTAAAGCAGTTCTTTCTCCGGATAAAACAATCGTATCAAAAGAAGTTTTTTCAGCTCCATTCTTTTTCATAAAATACTCAAGCTCTGCAGCAATATCTTTTTCAGAAACACCTGGTTTGATATAAGATAAAATATGTTTAAAAGCATCAACACCTATCTGTTCAGCTTTTGCAATTAATTCAAGTTCTTCATCTGATTTTATCATCCTTATTTTGTTAATATCATAAGACATAGGACAAAATTCAATATTATCCGCTATATTTATAAACATATTGAAAACTTTAACAGAAATAAAATCATCTTCAAAAACCAAATTTTTAATTTGATTTTCTAAAAGTATGTTTTTTAACATATCAGCTAATGGATAATTAAGCCCAAATTCAAAAATCAAAAAGTCTTTATACGCTTCCTCTTTTGCTATTCCAGTATATCTAGAATCAACTAATAGATATTTATTTTCTTTTGTTATTATAACATATCCTTCTCCTCCCGAAAATCCGCTAAAATATTTCATATTATATGGTGAACATATCAAAACTGCAGTCTCGTTACTCAACTTAAGCTCTTCAAAAATATTTTTCATAATAAACACCTGATTTCTAATATATTAATCAATTTTATTAATTAATTCTTTATATATTTTTTGCATTGAACACGCATCTTTTGTCTGTGTTCCTGCAGATTCACAAATAATTCTTGGAGTATAGTTCCTCTCTGCAATAAGTTCAGCAATCGGTTCAAAGTCCGGTTCATATTCGGTTTCTGCCATTGTATGATGTTTCTTCTCGCCGGCTCTTGTATACTCTATTCTTGAATAATGCGCATGAAAATTCTTAGCACGCTCATACCCCAATTTATTTTCGATTAAATCAAAAATACTTTTTATACTTTCTTTTGTATTATATTTACCTAAAGACTGAGCGTTTATATGACCAAAATCAAGAGTAGGTAAAAATCTCTCATCAATTTGACATAATTTTATAACCTCTTCAACATTCCCTAATTGATTAACTTTTCCCATTGTTTCCGGACATATGCGTATGTTGCCATATCCGTTCTCATCAGCGGCTTTAACTGCCCTGCGCAGAGTATCCGAAGCAAGTTTAAGAGCTTCAATTCTAGTTATTTTTCCGCAAGAACCTGAATGAACTACAATCCTATCAGCACGCATATATTTAGCAGCTCTTAACGTTTGCAAAATATATTCTATACTTTTATCTCTCTTTGCTTCCTCAACAGATGATAGACTTATATAATAAGGTGCATGTATAGATAATCTTATGTGTTTCCCTTCTGCAATATCGCCGAGATCTTTTGCAGAGTCATCAGAAATTCTAACCCCGTGACCGCATTGATATTCATACGCACCCAGTCCATTTTTTTCCAGCCATTTCGGAACATCATAAACGGATTTATTTCCTTCTTCAAAAAAATCATCTGAATTTCCGGCAGGACCAAATTGAGCAAAACTTTCACTCTTAAATTCCAGCATCAAAACCATTCCTTTAAAAAATATTTTTCCAAACTGCGTTTAAAATGTACAAACCAGTTTTCTTTATCTGAGATAGCTTTAACCATAATAGTATACATACCTAATCTATTGCCTCCATAAATATCCGTAAACAGTTGGTCACCAACCAAAGCTGCTTCGTTTGGAGAAACACCGATCACATCACAAGCTTTTATTATATATTTTTTCTTTGGTTTAAGCGCAGCATAAAAATATGGTTCATTTAGCGACTTTGCAAAATTTTCAACCCTCTCTTTATTATTATTTGAAACAAGGCAAGTTAAAATATTATTTTGATGCAGCATTTCAAACCATTTTTTTGTATGTTCAGGCGCCTTTAAATCGTCATATGTAACCAATGTATTATCAATATCAAATATAATAGCTTTGATACCTATTTTCTTTAAACATTCAATATCTAAAGTATATACATCATCACAAAAAATATCCGGCTTAAATTTATCTTTAAACCTACCCATATACAATCCTCCAAAAAGGTAAATAAAAAGGACTGCAGCTAAGATAGGATAAAATCCTGAAGTTGCAGCTCCTGTACTAATATAACCCAAGCAAACTTAAGTAATAAATACAAATTAAAATATCCTGCAATATAAAAAATCACATAATATTTTGCAACTATCTTACTACAGCCCTAAATAAATCAATTTAATTAACATTCTAAATTAACTAACAATTAATTATATAACATCGTCTCAAAGCTACCGCTATGAAAAGACAAGGAATGTCATTAACAGAAAAACAGATTAATACTTGCGTTTTCTAGCAGCCTCGGATTTCTTCTTGCGTTTAACGCTTGGCTTTTCATAGTGTTCTCTCTTTCTAACCTCAGATAAAACACCTGCCTTAGCGCAAGAACGCTTAAAACGACGAAGCGCACTATCAAGCGACTCATTTTCTTTTACTCTTATTTCTGCCATAATTTCTTCCCTCCCTCCGAGTATTATACAACACCTAGAAGTCAAAAAAATTCTACTCGAACAATTATACTAGTTAATTTCTATTCTGTCAAGGGATTTTGAGGAATTTTGTAATAAATTTTATATTATACATATGTTTCCGTAATAACGTTAATTATAAATCATCATTTTATTATTTTCACCATTTTGACACCATTCTGCTTCTAATTACCAATTTTCCAATAATGTTACGCCCTTATCTATTTGAGTCTTTAAAATGTGATTATAGTCTTGTGTGATTTCAACATTTTTATGCGCTACCCTGCTTGATATAACATTTAATGGTATTCTTGAATCTGTAAATTATGTTACGTATATACCTTAATCCATAGGGTCTGTGTGCTCTTCATTTTGTATTTCTTTCATAAAATTATTAATTCTATATATAAACATCAAAGTGAGGATGAACTGATAAATATATTAAAAATATACTTTGATAAAATATTACACTTTCTGTCACTGCTTAGATTAAGTAACTTCCCAACAGAATCTATTTTAAATAATCCTTTAATAAAAAATATTTAAAATTTTAATAAACTTATTCTTTTGCTTTTTACTAGAATTGTATTTTGCAGTTTTCTTAAAATAAAAATAAATATAAAAAATATAGAACAGCTTTATTTATCAATTATACTTTTTTGAAATAATAATTATATTTAAAACCGCAAAAAACATAGTAATATTATGATAATTTGCTTGAATATTACAATATATAATATATAATGTATTATAATATATAAAATTTATAATACATAGGTGGTGATTATACACTAAATAATAATATAAAATATAATTTATTTGAAAAGTTGTCACACAAAACATTTGATTCGAAATAAATTTAGTATTTTTTATAATTTACAAGTGGATAATTATTTATAAAAAATTTTTAAGTATTTTTCTATATTTATTGATTATAATCTCAAATAAAATGTGTAACTCAATTGTATATGCAAACGAAAATATTTTCGATAAAATAGACGAAGGTGTCAAACTGAATAGAAATCTCAAACTTACTAAACAGTTAGAACAGCCCAATGATGGATATACTCCGCAAATGTATTATGCATTGGTTGTTAGTAACAACATTCAATCATTAGGCGGTAATACACTTGAGCAAGAACAACTAATTGACTTCTGGGTTGAATAGTTTTCTGAATAAATTTTAAAATACAATAATTATCTTATAATATCAAAATAACATAATTATAAAAAATTAATTCTAAAAGAAAGGTTGAAAATGATGAAGAAATTTATTTGTTTATTTTTAATATTTTTAATAGCATTACCAGCAACCTTTTCCTATGTTTATGCAGATTTTTTGAATATAAACCAAAATGATAAAAGCATAAGGCTAACCGGTAACGGCACCTTAGAAAATCCGTATATTATTACTTCAGCTCGTGAACTTGATGAAATACGCAACAATTTATCAGCTCATTACAAACTAGGAAACGATATTGATTTAACTGAATAACTTAGCGACGTCGGTGAAGGTTATGCTAAATGGAACAAAGAAGGCTGGGAGCCTATAGGAAACCCAGACGGTTCTAGAAACGGATATTTTACCGGAAGCTTTGAAGGAGCATATCATATTATATCAGGTTTATGGATAAACCGAACTGATTCTGATAATATAGGTCTCTTCGGTGGTGTAAATTCCTATAATAATGATACATGCATACAAAATCTTGGCATAAAAATTGCTGAAAATGGTATATCCGGCAACAGTAATGTCGGCGGTTTAATTGGTGTTTATGCTACAAGAGATAAAGTCAGAAATTGCTATGTGACAGGAAGCAGCGTAAGTGGTGCAAGCAATGTTGGAGGTTTGATTGGAAACCAAAATGTACTTGGCACTACAGTTAACTGTTACACAAAAACTAACGTTATATCTGAAAAAGATAGTATCTTAAACGGAAATATCGGTGGTCTGATTGGAATTGCGAGCGGCTCGGTTATATATTGTTATGCCTCAGGCAATGTTAAAGGAAAACGCTGCTGCGGTGGATTGTTAGGGAGCCTTGAGGGTATGGCAACTGCTAATAACTGCTATGCTACAGGTGATGTCATAAGTTCTGATGATCTAGCCGGAGGTCTAATCGAATATTTATATGATGGAAGCCTAGCCAATTCATGCAGTACCGGCAAAGTTCAGGGAGATATCTACGTAGGCGGATTAGTGGGAAAGCAAGGAGGACTAAGCGGCATCAGCAATTGTTATTCATCAAGTAACGTAACAGCAGCTAGTGATTATGTTGGAGGTTTGGTTGGCGCACAAATAAGCCCGCCATATTTTCAGAATTTCAATAGTATAAGTAATTGCTATGCTGGAGGAAGTATTGAAACAAAAGGCGAACACTTTGGAGCCATTTCAGGTTACTTAGATGAAGAAAGCAGTATTTCAAAATGTTATCGTTATAATGATTTTACTATAAATGGAAATAAAATTTTAGAAGATGATAAAAACAGTACTCCGGATAAGATTAACGGCGGTATAATAACAGAACCAAAACTAGTTCAAGCGCCAAATGTAAATATTACATTATCTGAAACAGAAAATACAGATCAACCCGTCGTTGTACAGTTAGAAATTATGTCAAATAATGAAATTAAAAAATTCAGCTATGTTAAAGTTGTTCAAAAAATAAATCCTTCTAACATAATATCAAATGGACATATTACACCGGCAGACTACAATACGGATATTAATCTTTTACTTTCAGATTTTGACCAATATAGTGAATTAACATAAGAAAGCGAAAATGCTGCTATTATTTATGACTATTATATAAATGCCGGATATCCGAATGATAACGGGAATACAATAACTATTAAAAACAATTCTTTTAAAGTAAATCATAACGGTGAATATATTATATATTCAGAAGATATAAATAACAATAAAACATTTATATATATAAATATTAATAATATAAATTCAACGCCAATAAATACAGAGCAACCCACAGCTTCTCCTAACTATCTTTATGATATAAAAGACTTGTCCATTCTTTCAATTTCAGGAGATAAACTTGAAACCCCTCCGGAAAATGCTAGTTTTATTGTTGAAACTAGTGTTAACAAGAAAAAGGACAATAATACAAAGGATTATATATTCGTTGCCATATATGCCAAGAATGGAATACTGCTGAATCTTGATTATGTAAAAGCAAATTTTGCACCAAATTATGACTGTTCATTTGGCTTTAACATCCCAGCTTCACTAGGCGAAATAGGGGAAATAAAAACGTTTATTTGGGATAAATTCAATTCTTTAAATCCTCTTGCGGAAACAAAGTCCATTAGTTTCAAATAAACAAGATGATTGAACTTAATAGATAACATTAGGATACAATATAAATAACATTATTAATAAAACGAGCAGAATTTTAAACAGCCACAGTAAAATAGGCAATAGAAAAAACATTCCCCATATGGTAGAATAAAACAAACTACTGTAGGGGGAATTTTTATGCATTAGAATATGGACATATCCAATAATATGAAATCAAAATTATAAAATTGTGGAATCAAAGAAAAACATTAAGAGAAATCTGAAATGTTTTTGGTTTCACATACAAGCAAATGAAAAGCTTTAAAGCAAGATAAAAAAAACAGAAAAAGCTAAAAGCTGGAATAGCTTTGATAGATAGGTTATAATAAATTGGACAAATTTTAGCTTTTCATGATATAATAAATAAAAAGATAATGGAGGTAAGGATGATGTCAAGATATTATACAGATGAATTCAAGCAAAAAAAGTAGAACTGCGTAAAGCTGGTAAAAGCTCAGCAAACATTATGAACGAGCATGGAGTATCAAGAACATCCATACAAACATGGGAAAAACAATATGATAACAGCGGAAAATTTACCGTTAAAGATAACTTATCGGAAAGTGAAAAAGAGCTTCGATTATTGCGTAAAGAAAATAAGTAGCTGAAAATGGAGGTAGATATTTTAAAACAAGCTGCGCTGATACTGGGGCTAAAATACGAGTAATACAACAAAATTCACATAAATACAGTATCAGCGCAATGTGTAAATGTTTAAATATACCAAAAAGCACATTCTATTACAAGCCTACTATTAAAACCGTGGATACAGACTTTGAAAATGCCGTAATTGATGAATTTAATAAAAGCCGTAAAAATTACGGTACACGGAAGTTAAAAAAGGTCTTGCGTAAACGTAATGTTGTTGCCTCGCGCAAAAGGATCTCCAAAGTTATGCATAAGTATAATTTAGTGTCCAATTATAAAAAAACTTACGCCTAATAGAATAAAAATCCTTGTAAATAATGATAATATTCACAATATTGTCAACAGGGAATTCAGCAGTAGGAAACCTTTGCAGGTTGTAGTCAGTGATCTTACATCTTAAAGTTGACGATAAATGGAATTATCTTTGTATACTTTTGGATTTAAGCAACAGAAAAATCATAGGTTCAGCCGTAGCCAAAAACAAAAGCGCTGAAATTGTACGGAAAGCGTTCTTTTCGATGCAGAGTGATCTTCGGAGAATACAATTGTTTCATACGGACAGGGGAGCTGCGTTCAAAAATGAGGTTATTGACAATATTTTAAAGGCATTTAATATTGATAGAAGTTTGTCGTCTAAAGAATCGCCTATAGATAACGCCGTTGCCGAGTCGATGTACAGCGTTATTAAGACCAAGTTCGCATTCAAACGTGAATTTGCGAATATAGAGGAACTGGAGATAGAATGGTTTGATTATATAAATTGGTATAATAATGTTCGTGTACTTGGTAGTTTGGGATATAAAACACCGGCGGAATTTTGTTAGGATGAAAAACAAATAATTGTTCAGAAAAGTTTTTACATACCAAATTTGAATCCGACGACAGAACTGTTTCCTCTTTAACCGTCGTACTTCCGTCTCTTTTGTATTCCTTTGTCAGCTGAGTGTGATACACATCATCGTATGTATACGAGGTCATATGCTCTGTATTGGTTTTATCTCCATTTGCATATGCGTCCCAGCTTTTAACTAGGTCTCTGTATTCATTATACTCCGAAATCGTTGTACTTTCAATACTATTTTGTTCATTATCATATATTATGTTTGTTACTGTTTCCGAGTATGTTCTTTTGTAGTATCTTACTGTTTCTCCGCCATAAATTGTTTTGGACAAATACACCGGATTCTCTCCGTTCATATAATATACTTCGTCTGATTCTTTTAACGTAAACTTTCCATTTTTTGATACTCTATAACTATAATACATATCATTAGGATAAAATGAGGACCTGTTTTCATAGCACGGAGCATAATTATGTTTAGTAATCACTCCGTCTGCTGTTGTTTCAGTTGTGGAGTAAGCGTAGTTATACATAAAAGATCCTGAATAATCATATGTAATAACATTTTCTTGACTTCCATTGAGAACATCATAACGTTTAATGAGCCTTGCTGATTCCTGTCTTAAGCTATTATAACTATACATAGTTTTTGAATATTCATAATGTGTTGACGCACCTGTTGGATGTATAACATCGGTCAAAATATAAAAATTTCTATTTATAAAATTTGTTACGCTATATATTTCATCTTCGTTATTTCCTTCCTGATATTTAAATGTTATTTATAATCCCTCCTGATTTGTGTAACTATCCAGTATTTGGGCATATGTGTCCATATTGGCTGTATTCATAGTTGACCTAATATTATATTTTTGATAGGACACGAAAGAGTACAGACTACAATGGAAACCTACAGTCATCTGTACCCGAACAAGCAAATCGAAGTCGCCAATCAGCTTGACAGGCTAATGGCTACAAAAAATACGGCTGATGTAGCCAATTTGTAGCCACTAAAAAGAGAAAATCCCGAAAAATGCCGCAGAGGCGGCACTTTTCGGGATTAGAAAGCACAATATTTGTTATTCCCACTCGCTAAGGGTTTTATTATCTCAAACAAATCAGTTAATAATCCGTTACACAGGAGATTTCTATTATTTATATTATACTGATTTTTTTGACTATTCACTATTTTGTTGCCATATTGTTGCCACGGCAACTGATAACCATCATTTTTTTCAGAAATAGTCAGTAATTGTTTTTATCAATTTCATTGATCTTCTTTAGGCAATTTGTGATCGTATTCTGTAATAAATCTTGCACGTTCAAAAAGTTCATCAAAAGTTAGTATTTCAACATTTTGAATATTTCGCCGAAAAAGCTCAAATGATTGTAATTTATCTTTGTTTATACCATTTTCAGTTTTAAATTCATTAAGTTTCCAATCACTAAAAATGCTTTGGGTTGATAACTATAAATTTCCTCTCCAGTAGGATTACCGCTTTTATCTGTTATTGAAAGTTTTTCAGACAAACTTTTTACTGCAGCTGCTACGGTTCCTTGGACTTGGGCGATAGCTCCAACCAATTCTCTCGAAGCAGCATAGCATCCCGAACGATATGATGTTATTTCAAGCAAATTCGTACTATCGGTCTTAATTTCAACAAAACAAAGGTTAGAAATAACCCCCTTTGTTTTCATTAACCCATCTACCCTTTTTCCATAACCATTGATATTAAATCCTTGTACAATTTGTTCTAATTTTTTGTCATCGAGACTACTTAAAAATACATATCCTAACCCATATCCAAAAATCCACGGATTCTTCTCAAAAAAAGTCTGCCATACCTTCTCAGAAGAATAGTTATACTTATTTTTTACATCAGAAAAATAATTTTTATCTACAAGAAACTTTTTAAATATTTCTATTTGCTTTTTTCTATAACCAATAGTTACAACATCTTCGTTTGTTATTTGAGAACGTAGTATATTCGAAAACAGTTCTTGATTTTCTTCGACCATTCGCTTTGCTTGCTGATCTGTTATTTCGATATACTCAATATCATCATCTGATAAACGCTGGTATCGTTTGCTGCCAAAATGCATAGTTTGAACATCTCTAATAAATGAATAAAGCTTTGTTATTTCGTCTCCGATAAACGCAAAGCCAAGTTTATGGGGATTTCCTGTTTTAGCAGTATATTCTTGTATATTTAAAACAAGAATATTTCTGCTGCCCTCAAAGACTTTTGCTGTAATGATGTTCTTGCCACCCACTGTTTCCCTTAATACAATTTCATCCTTGATTTTAACCATTTCATATGTTTCTTTTGAATCGATCGCTCTTGTCACAATACGAATACTATCTTCTATTCCATATTTATTTTTTATCGACGGGCTAATATATGTCTTCCCCTCGATTGGATCCATATAGCTATCTTGGTTCATTGTACCAAACATTCCTCCTTGAATTTTATTTTAAAGCAATTTCTTTAAAGGTGGTCAATAACTTCATATGCATACTTATAAACTCTGTTTGCTGCCTCGTCGGGTGAAATATCACCATGAGCTAGACAGCATCGTAGCATATAAAGAATTGTGATAATTGCTTGACTTCTTTTGTTAGAATCATTTATGAAGCTATATACTCCTATCTTTCTAGCTTCTTCTGATGTATCTAAAACACTAGTAATTATATATGGATTAAGTTTTTTGTAACATTGTAAACATTTAGTTTTTTGAGTATCTGACAATTGAATAAATATCGATTGTTGCTTTAAAGTTTCCTCATCGTATTCGTCTTGTTCAATATGTAGAATTTCTAATCCTGTACGATTATTTTTCACTGTGGTTGTTAATTTGCCTTGTGAGCGTAAACACTTATAATGTATATTTGAGTAATCAAATTTTTCTAAGTTATTCTTGTTTTTTACTGCTACCTCAGAAAATGATATTTGTTGTCTAACCCCAATGAACTCTTGCGTTGTAATTGCTGCATTCAACAGAGCTTCATGCAGTTTTACAAGATTATCTTGATATGTAAGACCTTCAGAATCCGTCGCATTTAATAAATTTGTCATATATGTTTTAAAACGATTGCTTTGTTCGGAAATGTACTCAATACATTTTTGATCTGTTCCCGGAGGAATTTCTCCACTAAATTTGTACCAAGCATTAAAAGCAACCCATGCTTTCATAAAAGCAGAAAAATAATCTATATTAATATTTATTGCCTCAATCCAGTCTTTATATCCAGCCACTTTTTCTTCACCTACCTAGCGTATATAACTTCTTCATCCATAATCCTTAAAGCTTCTTGCTCTAAAAGATATGCTTCATATCGCTTTTTGTTTGCCTCTAACGCCAAGCCATTAATTTTTTTTTGAATGTCTTCATTTTTAAGCAATGGGATTTCAACAGAAGCTAAGCTATTATTATCAATCATATCTACAACAGAGCCATAAGTTTGTCTGCGCACCAACTCATTACCCCATTCACTATTTAGAAAAATATAGATGTATCCAGCAATTTTTTCGTTAGCGGGTATTAATTTTAACACATTTTGACTCACTGCATATCCATTCCACTGCTTTGGTACAAGAGTAGTTATTCCGATTGTACCTCTATCGGTTACCAAAATTGTATTCTCCGTAACTTTTAGTTCCTTTTCATAACGTTTTTTATGAATCGGTTTAGATAGATACTTTTCAGTCTTGGGATTTAACTGTGTTATTTCTTTGCCTCCTAAAAAAGGATAGCCATAACCTTCTTCAACATATGTACGTTTGAAAACACCTGCAAGAATTATATCCTTACTTATTCGTTTATCACCTATATTGGTCACTTCCGCGGCATATTTATTAAGATGTTCAACGATTGCAGCAACAATCGGAACATGATATGAAGCATCAGCTCTTCCACACATGTGGCTTAATTTAATACTAAACGTGCCTACAGAAGCATCCATTTTGTAATAATCTACATTGAAATCCTTTATTGGTGGTAGTTTTAACTCTTGTATCAGCAATTCTGTCGCTTCATCAATCAAATCATTTGATTCGTCACGCAATTTATATGATTCTACTACTAAATCATTAATTTTTCCTTTAACTTCATCAGGAGCATTAGGAATCGGAACTGATGAAAGGTGTTCAGGTTCTATATGTGTAATAACAGCACCATAACTATTTGTAAGTAGAATTTTATTGCCAATTTTACTTTTTAAATAAGCGTAAATGTATCCTTGATCTACATTGTGCTTACAGTCTATTCTAAGTAAATCATGGCTGAAAATTAAATCATTTAGCGTTTCAGAAACATACGAAACTTTTCCAATTGTCCCTGAACAAGTCATTAAAATCTGACCTTTATGTACTCTTAAAGCGTCAATATTAGTTTGTGTTAAATGAGAAATATAACCATCAGGTGTGGGCTTAATATCAACTATTGTTGATGGTTGATATATTGGCATATCCGAATTCTCAACCCAAATTCGTTTAAATCTAGCACCCGTATATGATGTTGTCAATCCTTTTTCTCCGCCAATAGTTGTAAGCGGATATTTGCCGTTTGCTATTATCTGCCGAGCCCGTTTTGCTTCTACATCAAAAACACTTGCTTCGAGGCGTTTTCCTCGTGATATTACATCTGCCAAAGAAACAGAACACCATTTAAGAGAATCTTTACTCTCAGTAATATTATTTACCATGACAATCCCTCCTGCTTCTTCCAATCAGCAAAGATTGCCGGAACATCTGGAGTTTGGTCATCCTCAACTTTCTTTTTCTGTTCATGAGATACTACTGCACTTTCCTCGGTTTCACCATCCAGCAAAATACTATTTGTATCCGGAACAAGTATTTCATTTCCCTCTTTATCTCGCTTAAAGGTCGGATTACCTCGCTTATCGTGTCCAACTTTTTCAACCATAGCCATAAAAATATTATAATCAGCCATTGTTCCGCTTTTTTCTTCTGCATCTTTTTGTTCTTGAGTTTTCTTCTGCAAGAACAATACAGATGTTTGAGTACCATTTCTCGGCTGAAATGTATCTACATGCAAATCAACACTACCAATAATTCTATGGTTCTTTATTAACCATTCACGAATATATCCCAGTCCTGGAGAACCAAGAATAGAGTCAGGCAGCACAATCCCCATTCTGCCACCTTCAGTCAAAAACTGTGTGCATCGCTCAATAAATAGAATTTCAGGAGGAACGGAGGACTGTAAACGGTCAGTCATAGTCCATACTCTTGTTTTCTTATTATTTTCCCAAATGTGAGCAAGTTCAAACTGTTCCAAAATATTTTTATCCTTAACCGGAATTTTACTTCCGAACGGAGGATTGGTAACAATTACATCAAAGTAACCTATCGTTTTATAATTTCTCATTTCCGATTTATCAATTCCAAGCGCTTCTGCAAGCTTTGTACGGAACTCATCTGTCCATTCATGAGGTGGAAGCAACGAATTGGTCTGTAAAATATTACCGCTTCCATCGTTATTCATAACCATATTCATTTTAGTTGCTTTAACAAGATCAGGATTTATATCAAACCCAAAATAATAATTTGATGCCATTTCTGAAATTCTATCATTAAAAGTCCTTATAGAATCATTGTCCCAATCTTTACGTGGAGAACATATTTGTTCAGCAAATGCAATTTCAAGGTCACCAATTACATGTGTCATAGCGGTAACCAAGAACCCACCTGTTCCACACGAACTGTCGAGAATGCGCTCTTCCATTTTAGGATTAATCATCTCGACAACCATTTTCATTACATTTCTAGGCGTAAAAAATTCGCCTCTGTCACCGCGAAGGTTGGCACCAACTATTTCTTCATAGGCTTTACCCTTAATATCGATGTTGGTGTTAAGCAAGCTGTATTTTTGAAGTTCGCTAACAATATATGCAAGACTACGAGGAGCAAGTTTGATTTCATCATTAGAATCAAATATTTTGCCATGTTTTTTCTTAACACGCTCAAATATTTTTGATATACGTTTCTTTACAGTTAATTGCCCATCAGGATTAGAACGTTCCTCTGATGTAGTATAAAATTCAAGAGGATTGGGAATATTTCTTTCATCTTCAATTTTACAGAAAATAACTTTAAGCAGTTCAAAGAAAGCCGGTTGTTTCTGTAAACCATCATTTACATGAATGTGATTATGACATGTCTTGAACACAAATAGAAGATTATCATCATAAGCATTTTTAAGAGATGTTCTCTTTGGGCGATTTATGTCATCCAAGCTACCATCAGCAGAAGGAATATCGTTATAGTCCATAAAATCAATTTGCCCTTTATCATTTTTGAATTTTCTATAAACTTCCTTTTGCTTGCCATTTGTCCACATGCCCCATTCGCAGTTAGGGCAAGCAGACATGTAAGATTTTAGTTGCTCTACGCCCTCTTTAGCGTTTCGAGCCTCTACAGCTTCTTTTTTACATTCGATAATCAATTTTACATTTTCTTGTGTTTTTTCAGAACAATCCTTATTGAAAATAACAATGTCCGCTCGTGGTTTTCTTGAACCAAGCTGGAGAGTATATTCAATACTAATTTGCTTTGGTGAATATTTATGCTCATTTACAAGACGCTTTTCAATGGTTTGCCTAACATACTCTTCGGGGGTATCATTACGAAACTTACCATCTACGTAGTCACAAATTTTGCCTTCGGGGATTACAATTACTTTTGTATCAGCCATTATTTTTTCCTCCAATATTTCCTGTTATCTCAATGCTTCTTTTAACGATGAAATTATACTATCATACTCAATATTTTTAGCGTAATCAAACTGTTTTTGATAATTACTCCACATTTTCTTTAAATCCGAGCTTTCTAAAATCACGGTAATCGCATCATCAAAAGCCATTATCTGATTTCTTGTCCCTCTATGTTCAATAGTTTTCTTTAATGCTTCTTGAAATACCTCTTTGTCAAATTTCTGCGTTGTAATCAATATGTACGCATCATAAAAATCTCTCGGTCGAGTATTAAAAATACTTCTGCGTAAAATTGTTTCAATCTTTTCAGCCAAAACAGTTTCTATGTTATATGCCCATACTTCAAAAGTCAATGCTTCATCAAATATGCCCGTAAAATCAAATTTGACAGCACTCGGAGTAATAACATCACCGGTTGAAACATCTATTGTCACTGGAGTAACAATAGTTTCATATATAGCATCCAACGCCACCCGGTATCCTCCATAAATGTCGTCTTCTCTAATTGGTGATATTCCTTTTAAAGAAAAAATCACATCATCATGTAAGTCTATGGCAAATATATCTTTTAACGCTTTTTCAATAGCATCCGGTGTAAGTGGCAAATTTTTAAGAGTAGTATCCAAATCCATAGTTGCTCTATTGTCCAATCCAACAAGAGCAGCTACAAGCATTCCGCCCTTTAATACAAATTTCTCTTTGTATTCAGAAACAGACAGTCTGTTTAAAAACCGTTCAAACATATAGTTTTGTAAAATAACCTGCGCCGGAATATTTTTTGATTTTGCAATATTTCTGATTTTTGCCTTTAGGCTCATCGCCTTAGCATTACTCATAACAGCACCTCCATATAACTTCTCACCTGTGATAAAACTCCCATTTTACTTGCATACAAACTAAGATTGGCAAGATTTTTATGAGAGCTTGACGCATACTGTTTTATCGAAGAAAGAAAAGTTTCATCTGCAATTCGATTTCTGCTTCTGATAATATCGCAAATAGTTCTCTCCATGTCATATGTCCAAACTAAACTCCCCATTGTTGTAGGTAATTGCGTTTTTCCTAATTCGTGCAGATCGTCTTTGATATAATAAATTTTGCATTCGCTGCTAATTGAACGAGAGAGCGTTTTAGATGATGGAATTGTGACAGCATGCTCGAACGGTGTTCTTTCTGATATTTTATTTAAAAACAATGCGCTTTCGTGCGAAAAGATAATCAGATTTGAGCGAAGCTGCAGCGACAGCATTTCATCATGCAACTCCTCTGACAAAACATACTGCCCCATTGAAATTCGAGAAATTTTCCCATCCTTGCAAAGTTTAGACAAGCTCGCGCGACTCACACCTTGTTCAAGCGCAGTTTTTGTCTGTATTAGTCCATTATTTGAATTTGATATTTCTTTTAATATATCAATCGAATTCATCCGAATACCTCATTCTTATTATGATACAGAAATCATATCACATTTCTTGCCATTTGTCAATCTTTGTTTGATATTTAATACGAATTGCTAATCACGTTCTTGTCATTTGTCAAAAATGCCTATTCCACAAAACAGAATAGGCATTAAAGCAAATTTTATTTTGATTCCAATATCAATTTTCTTGCAATCGCAAACAAACCGCTGTCCACCGCCGGAATATCTCTATAGCAAGTATCCTTTGAAAATTCCACCTCTGGGTTAAACGATGGATTGACTGATTGATAAATTCGGATATGGACATTTTTAGCCGCTGTTTGATAATCAATCCGTTCCGCAACATATTCATCAATCACAGACGAAATAATCGCTTTTACTCGTTCAATATTTTCCGTATAAAACTCCGGTTTTAAATACATATCCCGATACTGCCGAATAGCATTGTTCGCCACATCCGCAAGTTCACCATAGCTATAGCCGCCCGTCTGTCCATTCAACCACGCTTCAAAAAGTATGGCATTGGATTTTGCTCTTGCATCGGCATATCCCAATCTATTTTGCACCTCAATAAAGATGCTGCCTATCAAATTCTCAGCCACAATAATAGCTTCTTCGCTCGTGTAGCATGGTGCCGATTCTCTCTGCACCTCTGCTGCGATTGCGCTGACCGGCAATACCATTGCCGCAATGATTAAAATAATAGCTTTTATAGTTTTCATAATGACCTCCAAACCTATCTTGTAAAATAATTTTTGTATACCACTTGACTTTTCCCCTGAACCTGTTGCTCAAGCTGTACGGCTTGTTTGTGCTTTTCCTGTATGCGTTTGGAATCCTCAACTATATCTTTGCACAACTTCACCTTTTTCCGTAGCTCGGATAGCTGTAGATTAATGTCCCTAATGTCTTTTTCACCGTCCGGCTTATCATAAAGCATTTGCCGTTCGGCGGTCAGCTTCAGGATGTCATCTTCTGCTGATTTTCGAAAAACTGCAAGTTGTTCAACCGTTTCAATATCATTTTCACACAGGAATTTAAATTGCTTTTGATACCGTTCCAATTTTGTAAGTTCCTCCCGCAGATAGAACGATACTCTCTGCGGCGTTTCCTTTTTGCGTATTCGACCGAACAGATATAAATAATGATAATACAAAGCCTTGAAGCCGTGTAATTTTTGCGGCTCGTATTTTTTCGCCCATGCGTTATAATCCACAGATGGACTCGAAAGTGATTTGATGCCGATTCTTGCCATTCTGATACGCTCTTGAATTTTTTCTTCGGTGTAATCTGCACCCAAGGATTTTAACCTGACAAACCTTTGTGAATACGACGGTTGTAGTGCAATATGTTTCACATTCTCGCCGTACTTAACCTCATACCCTCGCTGCTGTAATATACGCCAAAAATCTTTGTAAGTATAAGAGCATTTTATAATCTCGTCGATCTCCTCCCGAATCTGACCTCGCATCGTTGGCAAGCCTGCCTTTTCAGCTTTCCACTCCGCATAATGCTTGGATTTTCCGTATTCCGGATTTTCTATGACAGACAGCCCATACTCCCGGCACAATTTGTCCGAAGCATCACGCATGATGTTATACGCTTTAATGCCGCCCCTGAACTTTGCCCCATCGGTAAACGAAACAGAATTTAGGCAGAAATGATTATGCAAATGATCTTTATCAAGATGCGTTGTAACTAAAATCTGAAATCGCTCACCCCACAATCTTTTTGCCAATTCCACGCCGACCTCATGTGCCAAATCCGGCGTGACTTCACCGGGCGGAAAACTTTGATAGCCGTGATAAGCTAAAACTTTGTCCGTTTTATCAAACTGCTTTTTCGTCATAATCATTTGGTCACGGGCAATATCCGAAGAACAGTTGATTCCTGTAACATATAACCGCTGGTGCGTTTTATCAGCATTTTCAGCATAGCGGATAACATCTTCCAGCGCCTGTAATTCTGAATCCGTATATTTGGCGCTGTCTGTCTTCTCCGGATTTTTGACATAATTGATTACGCTGTCCAGCCTGCCTTTTATAGACCATATTCTTGTAGTAGCCATGCTTCATCACCCCTTTCGGGAAGTATCTGGTATCTGGAAAGCTCCAGCAGCACCTCGTTGAGCTTTTTCACATTTTCCTCATAAGCCTGAACCTGAATAAAGCCTTTTGCATTTGCCACCTTTGCAATCTGATTGATGCTGTTTCCAATCGCATTCAACTCCCGTGTCATATTATAAAAATCTGCTGTTGGTTTTTCCTTTGGCTTCACTCCCAAAAGCAGCATCCGCAAATATTGCTCTTTAGAAACACCGACCATTTGTGATTTTTTATTCAACAGCTCCGCCTCTTTATCGTTGAGACGGAGCGTCATTTTGTGGTTTCTTTCCCTCATAAAAATTCTCCTTTCGTCTTTTCGGGTATTAGGGCGGCGCACTAAATAGGAGAATTTGGACATCCAAATGCTATGCTTGTTAGAACATTAGAACATTACGTTCCTACTCACACATAAATCAGCTCGTGATTTATGACCTCTTCTGCAGAGGCTTTTACGTTATTAAAATGTCCTACCCACTCCATTTGATGTGTCGCCTTATCAGGCGCAGATTTCTCTGCCGCACTAATAAATTGTTTTAAAATTTTCCGTGCCTGAACATCGACTTCATGCAGATGTTCGGACAGATTTCCTGTTGATAGAAGATAGCTGTAATGACATCTTCTATACTCTTTAAGGTATCGCTCCCTTGCCCTGCCATATTTCCCGATGGTGAATTTTTCCTCTAAAATTGTTAAATCCGGAATCAAGTAATCACCGCATTGTTTGTAAGTACCGCCCATTTGTTCATAAATTGATTTCATCGTATCGCCGCTCCTTTTCGTAATTATGTTTACAGGAATGTGCCACATTCCTGTCATAGTGGTTAGCGTAAAATTTACCACCTAAAATCCTTGTGCATACCAACCGTATCCAAATATTTCTGCCTTGCCGCTTGTTTTTCTTCTTCGGTTTCGGCTGTTTTATACTCAGTATAATGCTGATGCCGTATCATGGAGTCCAGCTTATCTTGCAGACCTTTTGCAATTTCTTCTGTATCATCATAATCTTCTGCCAGATGATACAGTAATAATTTGACAAACAGTTCATAACTGATTTGAACATTTTTCATTTCATATCTATCCTTTCAAGATGGTAAGGCGGCAAGGTGACCTTTTCTATACAATAGGGCATCTTGCCATCTTGTATTTATTCCAAGCTCCAATGCCACTGATTATTGAAGCGTTTCGACTGTACCTTTAACGCCTCTTTCGCATTTCTCAAGGTTTTTTCGGATATGCCTTTTTCAGCGGCAATCCGCATAATCTCAGATTGTGCCATCGGACCGTTTGACAGGGTATTTTCAAGAAAATCCATTGCCACCTGTTTTTTCGTGCCTTTTGCTGCACCGGAAAGCAAATCGTCTGCCGTAACATCATATTCACCTATCCATTCAAAACCGTTTTCTTCGCTCAATTTGAAAGCAATGGATTTTTCTTCGGGTGCAAGCGAGCTTTTCACTTGACAGACTACCCGTATTTCCGGCTCCTCCTTAATTCTGCCGACAATCAAGACGCTTCTTGCGGCGGCTTGAAAATCTATGGAGCCGAGTCCTCTGTATGCCGACTTGCCGATACCGGATTTATTCATGTGCCCGATTAAAATAATGGCACATTGGTACTTTTCAGCCAGTTCTGCAATATGCTTCATAACAGGCCGGATTTCGTTTGCCCGGTGCATATCCACATCTGCACCTAAGAAACCTTGTATGGGGTCTAACACCACGAGTTTGGCATTTGTTTCAATGATAGCCTGCTCCAGCCGAATATCACGCATGGTAAGCGGTACATCTCTATCATCAATCACAAGCACTTTCGAGCAATCCGCATCAGCGGATAACAGCCGAGGTTTGATGGTATCCGACAACCCATCCTCTGCGGTTTGATAAATTATATTGACAGGCACTTTTGCGGCTTCGTTTACGATGGGTTCGCCTTTGGTAAGCCGTGCAATAATTTGCAGTACCAGCGTTGTTTTCCCTTCACCGGGGTCGCCCTGAATAATTGTTATTTTTCCATACGGGATAAACGGATACAGTAGCCATTGTACTTCTTCCACCGCAACATCCTGCATATTGATTAGTTTTAAATTGCTCAATTTTTTCACCTCCCATTGAAAAATCAATAGGAATGTGGTAAAATACCGTTGTTGGGATGGTGGTTTTACCACATTCCTTGCCTTGATGTATTTGCCGATACATTAAGGCTCTTTCTTTTCTTCAAGACCGTTATAAGTTTCCGCAACCAGCTTGAGCGTTGCAAGAAATTCATCCGACAGTTCTGAAACACGCTCTATCCGTTTCAGTTCCTCCAAAATCTCCGTCATTTGATTCCTAAGCGCCTTGAACACCCTCGGATTGCCTTGCACAACCACATTCCGCTCCATACACCGCCGGTAACAGTATTCCTGCTTTGAAAGTCCCGATAATGCTACCGCCCGCTTGATTTCCTCATTTTCTTCAGGCGATACACGGAATCCTACGGTGATACTGCGAAAACGGTTGTGCCTGTCTACATTTTTAGCTGACAACTTGCTCACCCCTTTCAATGTTCAATTTGTCCGCCATTTCTTTTTGTACCGATGGAAACATATGAGCATAATTGTATGTAATATCAATGCTTTCATGCCCGACTCTGTTTGCTATGGCTACCACCGAAAATCCCAAATCTATCAAAAGCGATATGTGGCTGTGCCGCATGGAATGGATGGAAATGCGTTTTATCCCGGCGCCTGTGAACCTCTGTCCATTTCATGATGTAGATAACTTTTCGTTATCATAAAAAGCCTGTCATTTGCACGAATACCGTATAAACTGTTGATAAATTCTTGAATTTCTTCACATAGGAAATCGGGAAGGTCTATTACCCTGTTGCTTTTTTCAGTTTTAGGCGTTGTTATAACATCTCGTCCTTTTAACCTTTGATATGATTTTGTTATGGAAACGGTCTTTTTGTCAAAGTCAAAATCTCCCGGTGTGAGTGCCAATAATTCTCCAAGCCTGATGCCTGTCCAATACAGCATTTCAAAAGCGTAGAACGATATTGGCTTGTCCATCATTTCATCAGCAAATTTCAAGTACTCCTCCTTTGTCCAAAACTCCTTTTCCTTGTTTTTGGCTTTTCCCATATTGCCAACCTTTGCCGCAGGATTTTGAGATAATTCATAAAATTTTACTGCGTGATTGAATATAGCACTAAGCTGGTTGTGCAAAGTTTTGAGATAAACCGGAGAAAATGGTTCCCCGTTTTCATCCCTGTGATTTATCATTTCATTCTGCCAACATATCACATCTTTGGGTTGTATCTCTGACATTCGCTTTTTTCCAAAATAGGGAATTAACTTTTTGTCAATGATAGAATCCTTGGTTTCCCATGTATTTTCTTTGATTCTTGCCCCTAAATCCGTTCTATACAGTTCAATAAAGCTTTCAAATGTCATATCAATGTCGGCTTTTGCTTTATTTAGCTGTTCCCGTTCCCAAGCCTGTGCTTCACGCTTGGTTTTAAAGCCTCGTTTCTGTGTTTGTTTCCGTTCGCCTGTCCAGTCGGTAAAACGATATACGGCTCTCCATTTATCGCCATCTTTGTAAATTGCCATCTCACATTCTCCTTTCGTTGCTTTGATATTGTACTTTTTCTAAAAAATATTGTTTGCTGACTCTGCCTGCAATCGTATGATAGCCTTGCTGCTGCAATTCGGAATTCAGTTTCCTAATGACTTTATAAGCATACGACTTTGAAACGCCAAGAATTTGCATGACTTCATCAACTCTTAAAAAGTATTTTTCCATCTTAATGCCTCCTCGCAAATATATTTGCATTAACAAATTAGATAATGTAAATATATTATAACCAACTCATTCGATAATGTCAATAGTTTTTCTGAAATTTTATTAGCTTTTTTATTCTATATAGTTGACCAACTCAAACGAATATGTTATAATGTGTAGTATAATACAGAGATTGGAGCTTTTAAAATGGCTATTGGTGAACGAATAAAATTTATAAGAAACCTGCATGGAGCAACGCAGAAATGGCTTGGATTGAAGCTGGGTTTTAGTGAAAAGACCGCCGAAACTCGTGTGGGACAATATGAAATAGGTGTCAGAACGCCTAAAGATGAAATGATAAAAGATATTGCAAATATTTTCGGCGTATCTCCGCAGGCTATTAAACTCCCGGATATTGATAATTATAACGCTCTGCTGCACACCTTATTTGCAATAGAGGACATATACGGCTTGACCGTTAATATGTTAGATGACGAGCTTTGTCTTACATTAGACAGAGAAAACTCGTCTTATTTTCCTGTGTACGATATGCTTCGTGCGTGGAATAAAGTTGCCCGCAAATACAGGAATGGTGTAATAACAAAAGAGGAATATGATAATTGGCGTTATAACTATCCAGAGAGCAAAATATAATTTTTAGGAGCACCATAATGAAAAGTTGGAAAGTTAAATTTTTGGAAAGTGCTTTATTGGGAGTTACCACAAATACAAATAATCCAGATATTGTTTTTTCAAAATGCGTTAATTTAGCATATAAGGATATGTTGACTGCTGGACGCTATTACGCTTCAATGTTCCAATATACAAAGGATGAAATTTGCCAAAATGTAAAAAAGCTGATTACCGAAAACAATTTTACTTTTTCTCGCAACCTAATTTATGAAATTTCACTGTTATTTAGCAACAATGAAATAATAGGAACGGGAAATAAATATGTTACAAGATATGGTCTTGCACAAAAACTTATTAATATGACATTCAAATATCTTTATATTTTTAGTGACTACATTTTTGTAAACTACATAACGCCTGACTTTTCGAATTGTGATTGCCCATTAGATAGTATCATTCTTGGTAAGGCTGATATTAAAGATTGTGTTTGGAGTAAATTGACAGCAAATCAATATATGCAATGCCAGAAAAAAATATCAAATATTTTAAAGTCATCTAAAAATCTTGATTTTGAATTAATAACACTTGGTAACCTTGCTTACGATTTTTTAAATTGGTAATATAATATTCATATAAACAACAAAAGAGCTAACCGACATCAAAATCAGTTAGCTCCTATTTTTATAGATAATTTAATGTTGCCAAATCGTTGCCAATTTCAGTGTCAAATGCTCGCAAACCGCATGGTTGAGCCATTTATGGGTGATGATGGGTCATTCCCACTCCAACTCAGGTATTTAACAGGCAGTAATAACATGCACTTATAATACGCTTTTCGTGTATTTATTCCACACATTTCAACACTTACAGTTATTTGATTAAAATTTTGTAGCCAAATTGTAGCCACCGGCACTGCACCAAAATTCACCTCTTCTAATTATTCAAAATGGGTAATTGCCGGTGGTTTACAGGTTGGAATATAAAAACTATTCTTTTATACTTCTCAAAATATTATAGTACAAGTATTCAAGCGTGTTTTCTCGCTTGTCTTTTTTCAACTGACATTCCCAAACAGTAATAACATTCCAGCCTAATTCCTCTAATTGTACAATAACATTCCTATCTCTTTCAACATTTCCTGCAATCTTCTTATTCCAATATTCTGTATTCGATTTAGGCATAACAAAATATCTGCACCCTTGATGTCCATGCCAAAAACATCCATTGACAAAAATAACAGTTTTATATTTTTTCAGCACAACATCTGGTTTACCCGGAAGCGTTTTTACATTTTTCCTATATCGAAGTCCTTTTGAAAAAAGATATTTCCTTACTATATCTTCTGGCTTTGAGTTCGTGCTTCTTATTCGCGACATATTATAGCTGCGAACTTCTTTTGAATGATTATCCATAAATAAGCACCTTTTATTTAATATATTCTATTGTCCATTTTATTCATCTATTCCATAATATGTGCATCCAGCCGGAAGTTTAATATTAGGAATCCATAATTTCTTTCCATTCCAGCCCTTTTCTCCTGTTACTTTATATAAAGTTAAAACAATGTCATCAGGATACCTATCACCCAAAGCTCTATCATTTGGTGATAATAATGTACCAGTTCCTTTTGATATACTTCTTTCCCTGCGAATAATAAGTTTTGCTTGAAGCAAAGGATTTTCAGAAATAAAAGAATTTATATAACCAATAAAATGTTTGGATTTCCAATCATCTTTTACTGAATCCATTTGCTCTAACAATTTGACAACAAGATTTATATTTACCGAATAAATATCATCTTTAAAAGATAATAACATATTATCAAGTAATGCAATATCTTTATTTATTGGATAAAACGGAAAATAATTAACCCCTCCCGCCAAAGCTGTTAATGCGTTTTTATCAATAACATTTTTCCTTGTTGGATTTATTTCTTTAGGGTATATAATTTTAATATCAATACCGTTTTTTGCCTTTTTAATTTGTGAAATAATATTGTTATTAGTCATATTTATATCTGAAAATAACTTAAAAAGTAATGGTGGCATATAGATTCTAATAAGCCCTGAAACTCGATCATAGCCAAACATTCTTGCGTGTTGCCACATAGTATCAGCCTGTGGTTTTCTAGCAAGTCTGCAATAATATATTGTCTGTAACTGCGGAAATGTTACACCTCTCCCCAAGCTGTTTCCGCCAACAATTATATTTATACCTGTTTCATACTGTGAACTGTCAACAAAAACTGAGTTTGAATTCAATATCAAATGTTTAATTGCATCAGCATCGTCCAGTATTTGTTTTATATAATCATAGATTTTATCAAAGTCATACAAATCATTGTATGTAGATTTCAATTCTGAATATAAAATTTTAAAGGCATTTTTTGTTTCATTTTCATCAATATTTGATGCTAAATCATTCAAGTAGCTGCCAACTTTTTCAGCAAACTTCTGATGAAGTTCGGTTTTTACACTTGGATGTATTAAAAAGTTAGACACCGTTCCTCCGCTTAGCATAATATGAGCTGATGTAATAAGATGTGTAACCAGTGCCGTCTTCAATCCATTTTCGGGATACTCATCATCGGTCAGAATTTCACTTGCTTCTTCGTCATCAGTAAATATGATATTTCTGTGCTCTTCATTAAAAAAGAAATTGCCACCCAAATAGCCTTTTCCCGGTTGAAAGTAGTATATAAATTTAGGTTTCCAATCACTTTTTTCGGTTTGTAGAAAAATGGATTGAGGTGTGCCAGTTACTTGCATATAAATACTGCTTGATGTCGTATTCTTAATTTCACTCAAATATTTATTAATTGCACTTTGCTTCTTCTTGTTTACCAAAGTATTTAAACTTGAGGCATCTGCCTCATCATCAATGATAAACAATGGATTACCTACACAAAACTTAGTCGAATTAAAATTATCACGCCATTGTTTTAATACATTAGCATTTTTCTTTAACACTATAACTGACGGCATTTTCATATCGTTTTCAACAAACTTCATATAATCGCATTCATCACAAACACAAAAGTCCTTTAAATCCCTTTGTGCCCTTTTGAAGGTTTGTTGCTGCAATAAATTATTATCTGTTGTAAGCAATACAAAGTTTCCGAATCCACCTTCATCAGCTGCTGCGCACATAATAGCGAACATATGGCTTGTTTTTCCGCTTTGTACATCACCAATCAATAAGCTGACAATATGTTCAGCATAAGAAAATGTTGATATATATTGTGATACAATATCATCAGCCGTTTTCTTTACAGATACAGCCAATTCTTGATTAACTTGATGTTGAATATGTTTAATATAATTTTCTAAACAGCTCATTTGGTCACCTCAAAATCCAAAAACCATTTTCCGTTCTTTAACTTTTTCAAGGTCATATAGTCTCTGCCGTAATCGTCTAAAACTTTTTTAGTAACACGCTCCCCAATATTAAGAACTCCTGCATTTACAAGTTTACCCTTAATCCATTTTCCTAATATTTCTAAATCATTTTCTGAACGAAAGTTTTTTTCGACACCAATGGACCCTTGTGCCATACAATTAAAAGAATATCCATCATCAGTGACAACAGCGAAAGAGGAACCTTTTGGATAATTGGGATTGCTGTATATTGTTTTCGGAACAATCAATTCTACTTCATACCACGGACGGGGAATTGTAATGCCCGTACGTTTATTAGTCCTGCCAGCCCCATAGCAGGTGTTTATATTACTTTTCGGTGCCCTTTCGTATGGTGTAATTGGAATATTAAATGATATGCCTGTTTTATCTGCTTTAGCAGAAGCTATGTCAGTATCATTTATTGAACTTACGCCTTCCAATCCGTCTAACAGCTTATTTCCACGCTTGAATTCTTTGATTTCAATCTCATTTATGTCTTTAGCGGCCTTTTTATACAAGCTATTTATAAAACTGCCAATGGAATCAAGCATTGTCTTTTCATTAACTAAAACAGAATTTTCATAAACACGTCTTTTGCTGTCAATAATACCACTTAAATTATTTGAGCCTATAATTGCCGATATTGGAGTTCCGCTATTTTTATATAGATACATCTTGCCGTGATATTTAAACGGCAAAACAACTTTCACGGCTCCAAGTTTATTACTTTTCAAAAACTCATTTAATTTACAAGCAGCTATATACTCAAGCTGTGTAAACTTTTCAATGTAATGCATTCCTATTGTCAAATTCAATTTATGAACATCATAAAGCTCAACAGCCCTCTTTAACTGCGCTAAAGATTCTGCACTTACATAACCTACTGCAATATCCGCTTCCTTATGTATATCCAGCTGTTCATAGAAAGCGTCTATAAATGTGTTAAATCCCGTCAATTTTAACGGCGGTAAATTTGAAGTTAATAATTCCAACATTTGTCACCTCAATTCATTTCATTTGTAACATATTCAAGCAGTTCAGCAACTGTCATTTTTTTCAGTTTTTCATACTGTTTTTCCGTATCTATAGGTGTATATTGCTTTGTAAACAATGGCATAAGTCTTTTGGCAACTGGCCGCACACCTAATGGCGGTACAGCATTGCCAATCTGCCGCCGCACTTCGGTTATGTTCCCTTTAAAAATAAAATTATCATCAAAAGATTGCAGACGCGCTCTTTCCCGATTTGTAAGAGGCCGCGGTTCCGGGTAATGATATCCCCAGGTTCCGCCTCCCCCTGCAGCTATAATTGTTTTAGCAGGTTCATTGCGATTGATTCGACGATAAACATGACTAATCATACCTTTTACATAAAGCGGACTATCTTTTGGTATATCTGTGAAGTTTCCTCCCTCTGGAATAAGTTCAAGCATTTTTCTGGTCTTTTCCTTACAATTTATAGGTTCGTTGTTATATTTAACTTTTTCTACTCCTTCAAGAGCTTCCCCAGCCGTAAAATATGGTTTCTCACCGTTAGGTCCATGCGTTGGCTTGGGATGAATGAAATTAAATCCTGTGTCTTTTCTGATTCCAACAATGAGTAATCTTTCTCTAAATTGTGGCACTCCATATTCTGCAAAGTTATATAAATGAGGCTTGACGATGTATCCCGGCTCTATACCCTGAAAATCTGTAATTATTGTTTCAATTGCCTTCTTTTTATTTGCGGTCAATAACCCTTTAACATTTTCTGCAACAAAGGCTAAAGGCTTTTTTGCATCTACAAACTCCAAAAAATATCTATATAGACCACCTCTTTTTCCGTTTAACCCAGGCTGCTTCCAAATTACAGAAAAATCCTGACAAGGAAATCCTCCCAAAATCAAATCGCATTGAGGTATAGTTTCGTCTGTATATGGATCTATCTGTGTTATATCTCCATAATGCATTACATCGCCAAAATTTTCTTTAAAAGATTCTACCGCCCATTCAGCAAAATCATTTGCCCAAATAGTTTTATATCCTTCAAGATGAAAGCCCCAGTCAAGACCACCGCAACCCGAAAAAATAGACACTACTTTCGGCGTAATTTTCTCATTACTATTCGTATTCATTATTAATCCTCCATTTATATCAAATCACTTATTTTCGGTGCGTACCAGCAACTCATCAATGTCACATTGAAAAAGTCTGCACAGTTTATCAACGGTCTCGTAGTCAATTCTTGTAGCCTTATCATTATATAAATTAGAAACTGTACTTCGGGAAAGCCCGGTCTTTTCATGAACATCTTTGATCGAATATCTTTTCATTCCCATCAGCGTTGATAAATTGCAGTTTACCATAGTTTTACCTCCAGTAAGATAGCATTAAATACTTTAATTATTATAACTCATATCAGATATTTTGTCAACAACTTTATATTCAATTATAATCACTACTCATACACAATAAATGCAATCTCATACACAGATATTTTTTATATATGTTTTTTTCTTAGGCCTAATTTTATTACTCTGTTATCATAAATATAGTTCATCTTCATAGCATAGCAAGCAAAGCGAGTGAGTACCCACTCACAAAAAATCAATTTTGCTTACTTGCCGTATCCGGGCGGAATAGCAAGCAAAGCAAGTGCAGCCACACTCGCTTAAAATTGATTTGATTTTTGGGGTAATCCCAAACCCTTTTTTGATTAAATATTTTAAAAATACTCCATGGACAAATAGAGGCTCTTTTTGAGGGGTATTAAGGAATTTATATTCCAATACGAAATTCCCCTCAAAAGAGCCTTGTATTTATACGGTTTTTTCGCCTTTATTTGCCCATTCTCAGCCGTCTGTTACGTTCGTATTCAGCCTTTTTCTTTCTGCGGACAACAACTCTGCAATTATCACAGTATTTTGTTTTATTTGCCTTGCTTGCAAATGTCTTGCCGCAGTATGCACATCTTTTAAGATTTTGAGGCTTTGTAATTTCAGCATACAACCCCTTATCCAGAGGCAGCACAGCTATTTTAAGCCATTTGCAGATAATATGCGAATATGTAATAACTTGCGGACACACACATACCTCTCCGTCATCAAGCAAAATACAATTTCCGTTATCATAATTACAGCATTCCTTCCGAATGAGTTTATTTACACTGCGGCTTTGCTTTGGTGTCAGCGTTAATACCTGATAATTATTTTTTATGTTTATTCACCTCTTTCTTTTTCAGATTTTGGATTTTAACTATAAAACGTCTGATTAAACAGCCGTTCTATATATGCGTCATAATTTATGAGTGTGCCAAAAATACAGGTTGCCAGATAAGCCGACTCATATTTCACGTTCTGAGCCGTACGATAAATTTCTACCGCTCTGTCTAAAATTTCAGGCATCATTTCGCCAAGGAGTTTTTTCCGTATTTCAGTATTGGAATATGTAACTCCGTCAATTTTTATTTCCGGCTTATTCCATAAAAGCTCCATCGCTTTTCTCACCAAATTCTTCTCGGTTTGTGATAAATATTCCTTGTCCCTTTCGGAATGAAAATAGCACTCATCAAGATAATAATAGAATTTTTTTGTTTCCGAATCCACGGCCTCACCTTCTTGTTGTTGTGGTTTTTGATAAATATATTTTATTATATGAGTTTTGTTAATTGCCCTCCCTGATGTACAGGGGGTTACAGGCTGACGGCACAGAGGTGCCTGTACCGCATACAGGGAGTTCCTCTATGTGGTACAGATTGCTTGTCTGATGATTTCTGCCCCTTGAGCTTTTCAAAAAGCGTTCCCTTTTTGAAACAAACCCTTTTTTCTCAAGCGAAGCTATTACCCTGCGCACTTTCGATTCGCTTATAGCACATTCATCTGCAATTTTGCAGGCAGACGGAAAACAATTCTTTGTTTTTATATCTGCACGCATACAAAGATAAGCATAAATTTTAAACTCATACACATCTAAATCATAATTAAAAATACTGTTTTCAAGTATAAAAAAGTTTCCGTTCACATAAGACCGCCGCCTTTCCGTTTCTGTTAATTACTGCTCATCGTTATTTATCTGAAACCCATAAAATTTTTGTTTGAAGTACTGCAGCGGACATTTGCCCGATACAGTAATATAGCCCATATCCCGAAGCTCTCTGTTCAGACTTCTGATAATCTGATACGACTTGCTTTTACTGATACCAAGAGCTGCCGAAACCTCATCAACTGTAATATACTGTGCCCTCATTTTCTCACCTCTCTTTCAATAAAAAGTATTTTTAATTCGTGTTATCAGCTTATAACGGAATAATGCAAATATAAATATGTACTTTTAATGCACATTTATATTATACACATTATTCATGCGTTTGTCAAGACTAAAATTTATTAAAATATGTACTTGAAATTCGTATTATTTTATGTTATAATAATTGTGAGGTGAATTAGATATGAATAATTCAGAAGAAAATACAATAGGAAAACGTGTTCGTGAAATGCGAAAGCGTAAAGGATTGAATCAACAGGAGCTTGCTGACATACTCGGTAAATCTCTGCGCACTGTTCAAAAATACGAAAACGGTGAAATCAATATTTCAGTCGGAATGGTAAATACCATTGCAAAAGTTTTGGAAACTTCGTCATCGTATTTGCTGGGTTATAAAAAAGACGGTGCAAAAATAGAATGTATGTCGGATATTATGAGCTTTCTTTTCTGTCTTGAAAAGGTTTCGGGAATCAAATTCGGAATTGATGTAAAAAAGCCGCCAAAGAATGACGGCTGGGAATGTTCGATAAATTTCAACGGAAAGGATTTATCGGCAGACTTAAATTCCGATATGTGTCTGTTTCTTGAAGATTGGGCGAATATGCGCGAAGAATTTTATTCCTACTCGCAGAGCAGGGAGAGCTATGACAAATGGAAGGATCAGACTCTTGCTTATTATTCGTCCCTGGCGGTTGAAACAAAAGAGCCGGAAGATATGAACGAAAATGAAAGAATTACCAAAAGAAACGATTATTTAAAAGCACTGTATGAAAATCCTGACAATACGCTTTAACGCTTCACTTCCCGGAAAGGAGCTTAAATGTCAGTAACAAAGGATTCAAAAACAGGAAAATGGATGTCGCAGATAAGGGTGACAAACTGGAAAGGCGACACCATTCATAAAAAGAAAAGAGGCTTCCGCACAAAGCGTGAAGCACAGGAATGGGAACGGGATTTTTTAAGTCAGTCATCCGCAAGTCTTGAAATGAAGTTTTCGGATTTCATTGATATTTATTTCAAGGATATGGAACAGCGGTTAAAACGCTCCACCATATCAAACAAACGGTTTATGGTTGACCTGAAAATAACGCCGTATTTTGGAAAAATGCCGCTGAGTGAAATAAAGCCGACAGATATTCGTGCCTGGCAAAACTCACTCACGAGCTACCGTGATGAAAACGGTACTGCATATTCTCCGACATATTTAAAAGCAATACAAAATCAGATAACTGCTATTTTCAATTACGCCGTGAAGTATTACAACCTGAAAGAAAATCCCTGTCACAAGGCAGGAAGTATGGGAAAGAAAAACGCTGATGAAATGCTGTTCTGGACAAAAGAGGAATTTTATACATTTATTGAGGCTATTTCGGATAAGCCGCTTTCAAAAGCAATATTTATGACACTGTATTATACCGGGATTCGCGAGGGTGAGCTTATGGCTCTGACACCTGCCGATATTGATTTTGAAAAATCAACCGTTACAATCAATAAAAGCTATCAGAGGCTTAACCGCGAAGATATTATAACATCACCCAAAACACCGAAAAGCAATCGTGTAATTACAATACCTCAGCTTTTGTGCAGCTGTTTAAAGGATTATATGTCGCATTGCTACGGACTTCAAAGCTGCGACAGACTTTTTCCCTGTACGAAACATTATTTGTGGCACGAAATGGAGCGGGGCTGTAAAATTTCCGGCGTGAAAAAGATTCGTGTGCACGATATACGGCACAGCCATGCGTCGCTGCTGGTTGAAATGGGGTTTTCCCCTTTGCTGATAGCCGAAAGGCTCGGACACGAGAGAGTTCAGACAACAATGGAAACATACAGTCACCTTTATCCGAACAAGCAGATTGAGGTTGCAAATCAGCTTGATGAGTTAATGGCTAAAAATATCACTTCTGATGTAGCCAATTTGTAGCCATTAAAAACACAAAATCCTCAAAAACCGCATAAAACAGCGGTTTTTGAGGACTGAAAATCAAGAAAATGCTATTCCCACTCGATGGTTGCGGGGGGTTTTGAAGTTATGTCGTAAACTATTCTGTTTACGTGACTGACTTCGTTTACTATTCTTCTGCTTACTATATCCAATATATCATATGGGATTCTTGCCCACTCCCCTGTCATGAAGTCTGTGGTTGTTACCCCTCTCAATGCTATGGTGTAGTCATATGTACGCTCATCGCCCATCACTCCTACACTTCTCATATTTGTCAGCACTGCAAAATATTGGTTTATTTCTCTGTCCAGTCCTGCTCTGCTAATCTCTTCTCTGAATATAGCATCGGCGTCTTTTAATATCTCAAGCCTGTCCTTGGTTATCTCTCCGATACATCTTATTGCAAGTCCGGGTCCCGGGAAAGGCTGTCTCCATACCAAATACTCCGGAATTCCCAGTTCCATTCCCAGCTGTCTTACCTCGTCCTTAAAAAGACTTCTGAGCGGCTCTATTATTTCTTTAAAGTCAACATAATCAGGCAAGCCGCCTACGTTATGATGGCTCTTTATAACAGACGCGTCGCCTGCTCCGCTCTCTATAACATCGGGATATATTGTTCCCTGAACAAGATAATCTACTGTACCAATCTTCTTTGCTTCCTGCTCAAAGACTCGGATAAATTCCTCGCCGATTATTTTTCTTTTAGTCTCCGGGTCTGACACTCCTGCCAGCTTGTCCAAAAATCTGTCTTCACAGTTAACGCGAACAAGGTTCATGTCAAACTGATTAGTGAATATATCCTCAACCTGGTCACCCTCATCTTTTCTCAACAGACCATGGTCCACGAATATACAAGTAAGCTGTTTGCCTATTGCTTTATAGAGCAGAACAGCCGCAACGCTGCTGTCCACTCCGCCGGACAAAGCGCACAGAACTTTTTTATCCCCAATTTTATTTTTGGCAAACTCTATATAATTCTTTGCGTAATCAGACATAGTCCAGTCTCCGCTAAGCTTGCATACATTATACAAAAAGTTTTTTATCATATCTTTGCCAAACGGAGTGTGATTAACTTCCGGATGGAATTGAACGCCATAAAAACCTTTTTCTGCGTTTTCAAACGCCGCCATTGGACAGTCCTCTGTCTTTGCCACAACTCTGAAACCGTCAGGAAGCGAATACACCTTGTCAGTGTGGCTCATTAGACATTGGTTTTTATCTGCAATCCCGTCAAAAAGAACTCCTGTTGTGTCGAGTGTTATATCCGTCACTCCGTATTCACGAGTATCGGCATGGTGAACAACACCGCCGAGCGACATGCTCATCAGCTGCGCGCCATAGCATATACCCAGGATAGGAATACCCAGTTCAAAAACTTGAGAATCCACCTTCGGCGCGTCATCATCAAAAACACTGTTAGGTCCGCCGGTGAAAATTATTCCCTTAGGATTTAAAGCCTTTATTTCATCAACAGTTTTTGAGTACGGAACAACTTCGCAATACACATTTGCTTCACGCACACGTCTTGCTATAAGCTGGTTATACTGTCCGCCAAAGTCGATAATTACTATTGTTTCATTCTGCATATGTTTTACCTTTCTGTAAGCCGCAAAAGGGCAATTATCTATTATTTTCCTGAGGAACATACACCGGATATTTTCCGGTAAAGCAAGCGTCGCACATGCCGCATTTTGTTCCCTCGGCAATCTTTGATAAAGCCGAAATAGACAAGTATGCCAAAGAGTCAGCGCCTATATGCTTACAAGTCTCCTCGACAGACATCTTACAGGCAATCAAATATTTCCTGTCGGCTATGTCTGTGCCAAAATAACAAGGATTTTTAAACGGCGGCGATGAAATTCTGACATGAACCTCTTTGGCTCCCGCATCGCGCAGAAGCTGAACTATACGTCCTGAGGTTGTACCTCTTACAATAGAGTCGTCAATCATTATAACTCTTTTTCCGTCAACCGCTTCACGCATTGCGTTTAATTTTATCCTCAATGCAGACTCACGTTCTTCCTGAGTAGGCTTTATAAATGTTCTTCCGATATATCTGTTCTTGATAAATCCAACGCCATACGGTATTTTTGACTCTCTTGCATAACCTAAAGCCGCGTCTATTCCCGAATCCGGTACGCCGATTACAACATCCGCGTCCACAGGGCTTTCCTGAGCTAAATACTTACCTGCATTCAGTCTTGCAGCGTGAACGCTTCCGCCGTCAATCATGCTGTCAGGACGAGCAAAATAGATATACTCAAATATACAGGTAGCTGTCGGCTGTCCGCATCTATCCCTGTAAGAACTGAGTCCGTTCTCGTCTACAACAACGACCTCGCCCGGTTCAACATCTCTTATATACTCCGCCCCGATTGAATCAAGGGCACAGGTTTCTGACGCAAATACATAAGAATTCTTTATCTTACCGATACACAGCGGTCTGAATCCTTGAGGGTCGCGCGCCACAACCATACGCTTAGGCGTCATTATAATCAGAGAGTATGCTCCGCTGATTTCACCCATAAGCTTCATCATAGCTTCGGCAGTGGAATTAGTCTTAATACGTTCTTTAGCCATGAGATGAGCAATTATCTCACTGTCATTATTGGTTTGGAAAATCGCGCCCTTATCTTCCAGCTCTTTTCTGATTTTATCTATATCCACAAGGTTACCGTTATGAACCAAAGCAAACGTACCTTTTTGATATTTGGAAACAAGAGGCTGAGCATTTTCACGGCTGCTTGAACCTGCCGTTGTATAACGGACATGTCCGACAGAAGCACAGCCCTGAAGCTCATTTAACACAAAACTATTGAATACTTCCTGAACCAGTCCCATATCCTTATATTGCAGAATTTGGATTTTTCCGTCCTCGTCAATATTGTTTACAGCAATTCCGCAGCTCTCCTGACCCCTGTGCTGGAGTGCGTAGAGCCCATAATACGTAAGCCGGGCAACATCAAGATTATCACCCATATCATAAATACCGAAAACTCCACATTCTTCATGAAGTGAATCGGAACCAAAAATCTCATTATGTTTACTCACAAGAAACCTCCTAAACGATTTCAGCTGACGCTGTATATTTTTATAATTTAAACAGTTTCACCCATTAAACGTTTCATAATTTCTTCATAAGCGTTCTCAACACCGCCCATATCACGTCTAAATCTGTCTTTGTCGAGTTTTTCATTTGTGTCCTTATCCCAGAAACGGCAGGTATCCGGAGAAATCTCATCGGCAAGAACAATAGTGCCGTCACTTGTTTTACCAAACTCAAGCTTAAAGTCGATAAGTTTGATTCCCAAATCAAGCAAATACTTCTTTAAGATTTCATTAACTTTAAACGCATACTTAGCTATAGTGTCAATTTCTTCCTGAGTTGCAAGACCTAAAGCTAAAACATGATAAGAGTTGATAAGCGGGTCGCCCAAATCGTCGTTCTTAAGACTGAACTCAAGCGTTGGAGCCAATAACTCCTTGCCCTCTTCAACGCCATATCTCTTTGAAAATGAACCAGCCGCTACGTTTCTGATTATAACTTCAAGAGGTACTATTGTAACTTTCTTAACTAATGTTTCCCTATCGGAAATCTCTTTAATCAGATGAGTTGGAATCCCCTGATCTTCAAGCATCTTCATAAGATGGTTGGTAACACGGTTATTAATAATACCCTTAGACTGGATTGTTCCCTTTTTTTCACCGTTAAACGCTGTCGCGTCATCTTTGTAGTCAACCATTAAAACTTCAGGGTCGTCAGTCTTAAATACTTTTTTCGCCTTGCCTTCGTAGAGCTGTTCAAGTTTTTCCATTACAATTCCTCCAATATATATAAATATAAATTAACAACAAAAATACAGTATAATTGTAATACATTCAATAATAAAATGCAAGAGTTAAATATAAGAAAAAAATAAAATTTTGTCTAAAGTTTTTTTGCCGAAAAAAATAAAAATGTGTAAACTTGACATATTTATATAATAAATTTATATCACTTGCAGTATGTGATTTGTTCATAATAGTTCCGTTTAAAACATAATCAATAGTTTTTATGAGTTAATAATCAAATTTTTCGAATAATAAAATATATATTATTTACATATTTTGGGAACTAATATTTGATTGATTCGTCTAATATAACATAAATCACATGGGAGGTTTTATGTCATGAAAAAACAAATTTCATTATTGGTTGCTTCTGCTATGCTGCTCTCATCTTCTGCGGCTATGGCGGCGCAAAGCGATGAAGCAATAAAATCTATGCAGAATGCAGGAATAGTTATAGGGGATGAAAACGGAGATTTACAATTGGACAGCCCGGTTACCCGTGCTGAGTTTTCTAAATTAATCTATGAAGTTCTTGAATCAGAAAATTCATCAATACTAAACTTTGATGATACCTCTTTAGAATTTTCAGATATTAATTCAGATTTTTGGGCTTATAACTATATAATGCCGCTAAAGAACGCAAATATTATTAACGGCTATGAAAATCAAGCCTTTATGCCAAATGAAAACATTTTATTTAAAGAAGCCGCAAAGATTGCGGCTGTCTCCGCAGGAATTATTTCAACCAATAAAAATTATCCTTTAGATTATATCGCAGCCGCAATAGATAACGGACTTATGGACGGGGTTCAAGCGCTTAGCGAACAAGCTATATCACGCAGTGACGCAATCAATATTGCATATAATATAAAAAACTTTTTAAATCTAAAAACTGAAATCAGCAATGCAGAAAAAGCTAAACAGGATGAGACTAATAATAACAATTATAATTACACTCCACAACAAAGTGTAACCGGCAGTACATCCGGCGGAAGCGGAAACGGAAGCGGAGGCGGAGGTTCAGCGATAAACTCATCTAACAGCACTTCTTCTGTTCCGTGGTATCCGAGCTTTGACACAGAGGAATATACAAAAGAAGACGAAAATATTTTTAAAAATCCTCTTACATCACCGTTTTCCACTTTCTCAATTGATGTTGATACTGCGTCTTACAGCAACATGAGAAGGTTTATTCTAAATGGACACATGCCGAAGTACGGCTCTATAAGAACTGAGGAGCTCATAAATTACTTTGATTACGACTATCCTCTCCCGGAAGATGGAACACCTTTCTCAGTATCCTCTGAAACTGCTGTGTGCCCATGGAATTCTGATAATAAACTGACTATGATTTCTATTAAGGGAGACGAAATTCCAATCGAAGAACGCAAACCCAGCAATTTAGTATTTTTGATTGACGTTTCAGGTTCAATGTTTTCAGAAAACAAACTTCCGCTCGTAAAAAAATCTTTGAATTTGCTCCTGAGCAGACTTGATGAACGAGACACAATATCGCTTGTCACATACGCAAACGGCACCAATATAGTTTTAGACAGCGTTAACGCATCAGATAAAGAAACTATTAAAAATGCTGTATTTTCATTGCAGGCATGCGGCGGAACAAACGGATATGACGGTATAAACAAAGCCTATGAATTGGCAGAGAAAAATTTAAAAGACGGTAACAACCGAATTATATTATGTACCGACGGTGATTTCAATATTGGACCTTCTTCAACTACAGAACTTGAGCAACTGGTGACCGAAAAACGCAGCAAAGGAATATTTGTCAGCGTGCTTGGTTTTGGAACTGGGAATTACAAAGACAACAGAATGGAAATTTTGGCTGACAAAGGCGATGGAAACTACGCATATATAGACAACATCAAAGAGGCCAAAAAAGTATTAGCTGATGAAATGATAAAAACTTTGTATCCAATAGCCAAAGACGTTAAGCTTCAAGTTGAATTTAATCCATCTAAAGTTAAAGAATACAGACTTGTAGGATACGAAAATAGAATACTGAACAATGAAGATTTTGAAAACGACGAAAAGGACGCCGGTGAACTTGGCGCCGGGGCTGTTGTAACCGCTTTTTATGAAATTGTTCCGGCAGACGGGACTGAAACGCAGGACTTTAGATACCGGGATACAAATGCAAAACCGTCTGACGAGCTTATGTATCTTAAAATCAGGTATAAGGACCCTGACGGCACTGAAAGCAAACTTATAGAAGAGCCTATCGGTTCAAATATAAATTCCAATCCGTCTGAGAATTTCAAGTTCGCTTCCGCAGCAGCCCAGCTTGGAATGATTTTAAATGATTCAGAATATAAAGGATCGGCTACTCTTGAAAATGTAATTAAACAAGCGCAATCAGGGGTTGGTGAAGATGAATTTGGATTTAAGCATGAGTTTATTCAGCTTGTTGACCTTATAAAATATATAAATTAAGATATTGTTTATGCTATACTTTACTACGGTATTTAAAACCCGCCTTCTAACGGCGGGTTTTTATTATGCCTTTTGTATTACTTCTTTCTTTTGTTTTTCAATTAAGTTTTCATATATTCAGATTATTTTTGTGTAGTTATTGAAATATTATTTTCTTCGCTATAATAATATTGCTGCTATTAAATATCTATTATATTTACAATAGACCTTTATTAATCTGCATACATACTATTTAATACAAATACTTTCAAAATAAAATATATAATTTTAGTTAAGCGACTAACAAAATACGACTACAAATGTTATTAAAATCTACAATAATATAGTAATTAATTTATAATAATTTTTTATGATTATAGCCACAATTTTAAGA